>OLRZ01001981.1_pt1 | contig 12610 bp, 16 predicted proteins | sample 1671931 | NCBI WGS metagenome assembly OLRZ01 (sample SAMEA3136627, study PRJEB25190) | human gut metagenome | reverse complement strand
TGGGACTGTACGACCTGACCCCTGCTTTGTGCCATCTGGACTACACCATGAGCGAAGCGGGCGGTGTGACAAATTTTGTGCGGCAGTATACCCTTGCCTCCGGTGGACCCTACTGCGACTGCGGATACAAAAAGAAGAAAAAGTAAATAGGAGAAGCGCACGATGCTTGTCAAGTCGATAACAGAGGAAGAACTTTACGGTAGAGGAAACGGGAATGCCCGCTGCCTTTTCCGGGAAAGAAGCACAAAAGAAGCAAGGCATATAGTCGATTTTTGTTACAAATGCGGCTATTTTGTCAAAAGACTTGCGAAACCTACGATTTTGTGTTATTATTTCAATTCGAAAACGCAAAGACTGAAATATCAATAACACATCCTCTGCGCCGCATAAGTTCAGCAAGCGCTGATTTCTGCTGCGCAGCAAAAGCTCTATCCCACAGCATTTATGGCGTCGGTCCTTGTGGGCCGGCGCCTTTTCTATGGCAAAAAAAGGAGGCTTTTCATGGCCTTATCCGTAAAAACAAGGGAGCATATCCGCCGCTGGGCGGCGCTGGCGGGCCCCAAGTGGGGGGCACTGCTGGGCGGGGCGGCAGCGCTGGCAGCGGCCATCGTGTTTACCGGGTCGGCGCTGCACTTTACCACCGTCGCCGATACCCACGGCGATACCGTGCGCATTTTGACGGCAGCCACCGATCTGGCTGCCGTTCTGCAGCAGTCCGGCACGCCGCCGCTGGGCGAGCACGACGAGGCAGTCTGGTCCCAGACCGAGGACGGGGAGCGGCTGGACGTCCTGCGCGCCTACACGGTGCCGGTCACGGCGGACGGCGCAATGCAGGAGCTGACCGTCACCGGCACGCACACAACGGCGGAGCTGCTTGAGCGCGCCGGGCTGACCTACACGGCGGACGACCTGCTGACCCCCGCAGCGGATGAAATCGTCCCCGAGGGCAGCGGCATCACGGTGCAGCGCGTTACCTACAACGAGTACACTGTCGATGAGGTCGTCCCCACCGAGATCGAGGAGATCCCGACGAGCCTGTTCTACCGCAAGCAGAGCAAGGTCATGACCCTGGAGGAGGGACACGATGGGCAGGACGCCGTTGTCTACCGCGAGAAGTGGATCGACGGCGAGTGGGCCGAGACGAATGAGATCGAGCGTGTGAATGAGGCCGAGATGGTGCCCACCGTGCAGAAAATTTACGGCGAGCAGGCTCCCGTTTCCGGCTTTGTCGGGCCGGATGTGGTCGATGGCGTACCCGTCGAGGGCGTCGCCGCAACCTATACGGGGCAGCGTGCCACGGGCTATTCCGCCTCCGCCACGGCCAAGGGTGCCAGCGGACGCCGACTGACCTACGGCACAGTGGCCATCAATCCGGGCGTCATACCTTACGGCTCTCTGTTGTACATCACCAGCGACGATGGAAAGTTCGTCTATGGCTACGCCTACGCCGCCGACACCGGCACGGCTCTGGTGCAGGGAAAGGCTTTCATTGATCTGTACTACGAAACGTATGAGGAGTCGGTGGAGAACGCGGTTATCCCTGTCACGGTCTACGTGCTGGATGACGAGACCGCCGCCCGGTATAAAGAGCAGAACGACGCAATTTTAGAGGCGGATACGGTTGTAGGAAGATAAAAGCGCTGCCGCCCTCAATTTTCCCGCAAATGACTGTTTGCCTTATACGCGCGGGCCGGGCATGCCCGGCCCCTACAAAACTGAAAAAACAGGGGCGTGAATCCATAACGGTTCACGCCCCTGTTTTTATTTTAAAGTCTTACTTCGTGCCGAAGATACGGTCACCGGCATCGCCCAGACCGGGGACGATGTAGCCGTTATCGTTCAGCTTCTCGTCCAGTGCGCCGACATAGATGTCCACATCGGGGTGGGCCTCATGCAGAGCCTTCAGACCCTGAGGGGCAGCAACCAGACCGATGAACTTGATGTGCTTGGCACCGCGCTTCTTGATCTGGCCGATGGCGTCGCAGGCGCTGCCGCCGGTGGCCAGCATCGGGTCGAGAACAAAGACCTCGCGCTCATTGATGTCGTTGGGCAGCTTGCAGTAGTACTCAACGGGCTCCAGCGTCTCCTCGTTGCGGTACATGCCGATGTGGCCGACCTTGGCGGCGGGGATCAGGTTCAGCATGCCATCCACCATGCCGAGGCCGGCGCGCAGGATGGGGACCAGAGCCAGCTTACGGCCGGCCAGGACCTTGGTGCGGGCCAGGGCCACAGGGGTCTCGACCTCGACTTCCTCGGTGGGCAGGTCGCGGGTAGCCTCATAGCAGAGCAGCATCGCGATCTCGCTCACGAGGTCACGGAACTCCTTGGTGCCGGTGTTGCGGTCACGCAGCAGGCTGATCTTGTGCTGGATCAGGGGATGGTCAACAATTTCAACAACGCTCATGGTACGATCTCCTTGCATTTTAAAGATATTCAGCCTGCCGTGCAGGCAATGTGAAACTTAGTGGTTTTCCAGCGCCATCATCTTGTCGATGCGCATCTGGTGGCGTCCGCCCTCGAACTCAGCGTTCAGGAAGGCGTCCACGATCTGGCAGCCCAGACCCGCGCCCACGACGCGCCCGCCCAGGCAGAGGGCGTTGGCGTTGTTGTGGCGGCGGGTAAACTCGGCGCTGAAGGTATCGCTGCAGCAGCAGGCGCGGATGCCCTTCATCTTGTTGGCGCACATCGACATGCCTACGCCGGTGCCGCAGCACAGGATGACCAGTGCGCAGCTGCCGTCCTGCACGGCCTTGCAGCCCTTGGCGGCAAAGTCCGGGTAGTCCACGCTGGCGGTGGAATCGGTGCCAAAGTCGGTGTAGGCTACGCCCAGCTCGTCCAGATGGGCCTTGATGGCCTCCTTCAGCTCATAGCCGCCGTGGTCGGCAGCAAGTGCAATCGGTTTGTCAAACTTCATTTTGTTTCCCCTCTGTTTTTTCACGTTCCGCGCGCTCCCGCTCGGCCTGGCTCAAACGGTGGTAGTCAGGCAGCAGGGCGGCAGGCGGCACACACTCGCCGCGCTCCCACATGGCCCTGGCGGCCAGTGCCACGCCCGCACCGCGCAAAACCTGCATCGGCTGCGGCACGCAGACCACGCCCGGAACATTCTTATATGTATTGTAGCACAAAGTTGCGCCGTCGCCAACAAAAAACAGAGGTTTTTTGCAGGTTTGGACAAAATTTTCCAGCGTCGTGACCGGTGCGGCGGTGTCCGGGGTCAGGCGGTCATGGGCCGCCAGGTCAAATGCGCCCCAGTAGACCTGCCCGCGGCGGGCGTCCTGCGCACCGATGACGGTGCCCTCGCCCGCCAGGCCGTAGGCCAGCGCAGCCATCGTGGAGACGCCCGCGCAGGGGATCTGGCGGGGCAGGGCCAGCCCCTTGACGACGGCCAGCCCGATGCGCAGCCCGGTAAAGCTGCCGGGGCCGTTCGTCACGCCCAGCACGTCGAGGTCGTCAACGGTCAGCCCGGCGGCCTTCAGTGCGGTGTCGATCATCGGCAGCAGCGTTTCGCTGTGGGTCAGGCCGTTGTTGCACTGGGCCTCGTACAGCAGGACATCGTCCCGCAGCACCGCCACCGCCGCCGTCTTGCCCGCGGTATCTACAGCTAGGATATTCATTGGATCACCTGTTTAAAAATGTAATAGAGTATAGAGCCTTCCCCCTTGGGGCTGCGCCCGCAGGCGCGTGTCGGAGCGCAACCGCCGGAGAGGCGGCTTTTAGCGCGGAGACTGAAGGTGCCCGAGGCCCCGCCCGAGGGCGGATGAGGGGCGAGTGTACTGCGATTGCCCGTAAATGGGTTGCAATGGCAAGGTCCCGGCGGGGTGAGGGCACCCCGCCCTACATCCTGTTGAAAAGTAGTGCGTAGGGCGGCATGCCCTCATGCCGCCGCAACCGTGCGGCAGCCGCACAGCTCCCGGGTCGTCGAGGACGCCGACCCCTACAGCCGCAGAGGCTTTACCCAATCGTGATCTTCCGCGTCGTCTCGTCCACCCGTTCAATGTGGATGCGAAGGGGATTTTCCAAATCCAGCAGCTCCGCGCAGTTCTCGCTCCACTCGCAGGCGACAACGGCCCCCATGTCGAGGTAGTCGTAGAATCCGGCGGCGGCCAGGTCGCCCTCGGTGTGGATGCGGTATAAATCAAAATGCGCAAAGGGCCGCGGGCCGCGGTAATAGTTCACGATGGCAAACGTCGGGCTGGACACCGGGTCGGTGCAGCCCAGCCCCTCGGCCAGCCCCTGGCAGAACGCGGTCTTACCCGCGCCCAGACCGCCCGTGAACGCGATCAGCGCCCCGGCGGGCAGCGTTTTGGCAAGCTCACGGCCAACGGCGACGGTTTCCTCCCGCGAATGGGTCACAAATTCCTGCATAAGCAAGCTCCTTGTTTTGGGCCGCATAAGGCGCGGCCACACACGTATATATTATAGTACAGAAATCCGCATTTGTAAAATTTAATCTGTAACTTGGCAAAATTCGTCGAAATGCGCTATAATAAAGGCATCTATCAGGAAAGGAGCCTGCCCATGTATCCGCTCATCCGCCGGTATCTGCGCCGGGTCGATGTGGTCTATCTGCTGCTCTGTGCGGCATGCTCGGCAATCAGCATTGCGGTGCTGCTGTCCATCGGGCAGACGCAGCTTGGCAGCAACAACAAGGCATCGGTACAGCTCATCGCCAGTCTGCTGGGGCTGATGCTGGCTGTCGTCTTTTCCACGGCGGATTACCATGCGCTGGCCCGGGCGTGGCCGCTGCACGGTGTTGTGGCGTGGGGGCTTGTGCTGCCGACGCTGTTTCTGCACAACGTCAACACCGGCCTGGTCACGATTGGCTATGACGCGGGCGGCACGTCCAACTACAGCTGGTACCGGGTGGGCGGCATGACCTTCCAGCCCGCCGAGCTGGCAAAAATCAGCTTCATTTTGACGCTGGCGCTGCATTTGAGCCAGGTGCGCGGGCAGGTGAACCGCCCCAAAAATCTGCTGCTGCTTTTTGTGCACATTGCGCTGCCTGCGGCGGCCATTCATGTGCAGGGTGACGACGGCACGGCGCTGGTGTTTCTGGGCATCGGGCTGGTCATGCTCTATGCGGGCGGGCTGTCCCACTGGCTGGTGGCGGGCGGCCTGACGGCGGGTGTGGTCGGCGGCGCGGCGCTGCTGACACTGCGGCCCGGCATTTTGAAGGGCTACCAGTTCAAGCGCATCCTGGCCGTGCTCACCCCCGATGACCCCGCGCTGGCGGACATTACCTACCAGCAGAACAAGGGGGCCATGGCCATTGGCACCGGCGGGCTGACGGGGCAGGGACTGCTCTCCGGGGAGCATATCTTTGTGCCCAACGCCTGGAACGATTTTATTTTTGCGTATCTGGCAAACGTTTTGGGCTTTCTGGGCGCGGCGGCGGTGCTGTTGCTGCTGTTTGCGCTCTGCCTGCGCACACTGCGCACCGGTCTGCAATGCCCCGACGCGCTGGGCTGCAATATCTGCGTCGGCATCTTTGCGGCGCTGTTTTTGCAGTGTGTGATAAACATAGGCATGAATTTGCAGGTGCTGCCGGTCATCGGCGTGACGCTGCCGTTCTTCTCGGCAGGCGGGTCAAGTGTCGTCATGATGTATCTCTGCGTCGGCATTGTGCTCAGCGTCGGCATGAACACCCGCCGCAGCAAGCTGGAAATGCAGCGGATTGTATGAAAAAAGCGGGAACCGTGAGGTTCTCGCTTTTGCTTTCTTGGCCCCCTCTGCGAGGGTGACTCCCCACAGTGTGGGGAGATGTCGCGCCAGCGACAGAGGGGTCCGGGCCCGAAGGGCTCCCGCCGCAGCGGGTGGGGGAGAGAGCTTCATCTCTACCCGAAGTTTAACCTTTTACTCCGCAGTTTTCGTCTCGGCCATAAACAGCCCGGGGATCAGGCAGAGCGACGACAGCCCCACGATGATGAACACGGTGCGGGACAGCCAGCTCATGCTGCCGCCCAGCAGCCACCCCACAGCATTGAACCCCCAGATGCCGTAAATGCCCCAGTTGATGCCGCCGACAATGGAAAGCAGAAGCAAAACCTTTTTGAAACAAGACATGGATGAACCCTCCTTACGGGGGAGTATGCCCACCCAACCGCCGCATTATGCAAAAATACCTTGCAAGAGAAAGCTAATCTGTATATAATCAACCTGAAGGACAGTGCTAAAGGAGAAAACCAAATGCTGGGACTATATCTGGCTGCGATGGACGACAGCACCTATGAAACACAGTTTGTGCAGGTTTATGAGCGCTGTAAACGGCTTGTGTACCACACAGCCTATCAAATCGTGCAGGACAGCTATCTGGCGGAAGATGTGTTGCAGGAAGTCTTTTTGCATTTGGCCCAAAATTTTACACGGGTGTATCGGGAAGATAAGCATAAAATGGCGGCTTACCTTGTAATATGCACAAAAAGCCGCGCAATCGATATGCTGCGGAAACGAAAAGGCGCAGCAGAGGACGGGGACGGCACTGAATATGAAAATTTTGCGGATGATGCCCCCCTGCCGGAAGATGTGTTAATCGGCGCAGAGGTTGCGCAGCGGCTTATGCAGCTGGTGGAGGAATTGCCGCTGCTGTACCGCGAGCCGTTGCAGCTGAAAGCCCTCGGCTACGGAAACGCCGAAATTGCATCGGCGCTTGATTTGACAGAGAGTACAGTTCGGCAGCGGATTGTGAGAGGACGAATAATTTTGTGGAGGAAACTGCACGATGGAAAAGAATAACGCAAAAATTTCTTTTGATGCAGCCTTGCAAATGGCGCTGTACGCACAGATGGAGCGCGAATTGGAAACGATGCCATCGCCGGAAGAATTGAAATCCCTCTATCCACAAACAACGCGATGGGACGAAAGAATCTATGAGACTCTCCAAAAACAGGAACACAAAAAACGCCGAAGAAAAGCCACAGTGGCAGTTTTGCTGGTGTTGATTACAATGACAATCGGCTTGTATGCGGCCAGTGCGGAATTGCGGCACACAATTTATACAGCGGTCTTGCGCTTTTTGCCGCAAGAATTGCGACTAACTTATATGGTTGAGGGAACCCCGCGGACGGCACTTCCGGAAGAGTTGACTGAAAATTATATTCCGCAGGGGTTTGTGCTGGATCAAGAACAAATCCTCGATACAGAGGAAAGGGTGTTCCATGTGTATGAGAACACAGAAAAGGGGCAGTCCTACAGTGTGACCTGTTATGTGGTGCGGCAGGGCGGTTCTGAAGAAATTATGGATAACGAGCATACAGTCTACGAAAAGACAAAAGTCAAGGAAAATCCGGCTACATTGGGAACAAGCCGTAATTTTGATGGAACAAAAAGTTATTACCTGTTCTGGGAAGAAAACGGTATGGCATATACAGTGACAGGAAATATAACACTGGAAGAATTGCGGCGTGTGGCGGAAAATATTGCATGAAATAAGAGGGATATTTGGCAGTTTTGCATAAAATGTCCCTCTTTTTTTCGGCAAATAGGAAAAAATGAAAAAAACTGTCACAGAATGATGAAAAGAGCCGTTGTATAGATAGACTTAAAAAGGAGGTCGAATCAATGAAGAAAAAATGTTTGATTGCATTATTGTTGGCAATGGTACTTCTCTGGAGCACGCTATGCCCGGTATATGCTGCCGGGCAGCCGGACAGAATGATAGGTGATGGGTATGTGCAGGGAAGTATTTCCACGGGAAGTTACACTGTGACGGCATATGCATCGTCAAGTGTGAAGAGCGTTTCAGTGTCAGGTACTTTGTATGAGAGCGGTTTATTTGGTATTTGGCATAGTGTTGCAAGTTGCACAAATAGTAGCCAAGGAAATCGATGTGTGGCAACAGGAACATATGCGACCAAAAGCGGAAAAAGCTATAAGCTGGAATATGCGGCAACATTTACTTATACAAACGGAACCAGTGAAACGGTTTCGGGCACCGCGACAAAATAGTACGCGATAAATCCACCTACAAAAGAAAGGATACTGTTATGAAAAAGATCAAAACTCTTTGTGCTGTCTGCGCTATGGCAATGTGCTTTTCCACGCTCTCGGTTACGGCAAGTGCCGAAGAAACGAGCGGCGGTGCGGCGCTGACAAGGGAACAGTGCAACAAAATTGTGGAAACGGCAATAGAAGAATACCATATCGTAATCCCGGATACGGAAGAATACAAGGCGTATATCTGGGATATGGCAAAAGAAAGCGGATTGACGGCGAACGCCGTTGAAACACAGTTTCAGGCAGACTTTGGAAAGGCAACCGAAAGAAAGAAACTCAATGAGAAACGGGCAGCCGACGTGTATATCAACAGCGCAGAAGAGGCCATGGCGGCACTGGATGAAATAAATGCCGAAAAACACACGGCATACAATTTGGGCGTCGGACCGTTTGCGGAGAAAGCAGACTATTTGGACGCGTTACAACTGGACAAAGAGGCGTTCAAAGAAAGAGTAGAACATGAAATGAAAAACAACCAAGGTGGGGAACTTGTTGAAAAACTCGGGATAGAGGATTTCAATGAGAAACTGCCGGGGGTTTCTCTTCGAAGCATCCGGGAAGATGTTCAGCAAGAATCAAACGGCATTTTAACGAATCTCAATACAAGCGATAACACGATCGTAAAGGGATATTTGAATGCGAGAGTGTTCAGCGTTACCGGAAACCCGGGTAGCTTTACCTATGAGCGAATCAAATCCTATGGCGTGTCGAACTACGGAAGTGCAAAAAATGGGTCGTGTTCCTTGTCGGGCAGCAGTGGCAGCCACACAGCTGTGATACATGCAAGCGGCTACATTGGCTATATTTCTGTGACAGGTCAAATCCCGTTTAGCGCCGGCTAAAAATAATAACCCCACTGCCTGTTTGCCGTGATACTCTGCGGCGAACAGGTGGTGGGGCATTTTATTATTTGTTTAAAATTCTTTTGGTACTTTTCTTATAAGAAAAGTACACCCGTCCCCCAAAACGCGCTCAGTTCTTCAATGCCTGCATCGGGGCGGGGATGCGGCCGCCGCGGTGGATCATGACCGCGGGGCTGAACCGGCTGATGGGCATGATGGGCGCGTGGCCCAGCAGGCCGCCGAAGTCCAGCACGTCGCCGGCCTTGTGGCCGATGGCGGGGATGACGCGCACGGCGGTGGTCTTGCTGTTCACCATGCCGATGGCGGCCTCGTCTGCGATCAGGCCGCTGATGACCTCGGCGCTCGTGTCGCCCGGGATGACGACCATGTCGATGCCGACGGAGCAGACCGCGGTCATGGCCTCGAGCTTTTCCAGCGTCAGGCTGCCGCAGTTGGCGGCGTTGATCATGCCGTCATCCTCCGACACGGGGATGAACGCGCCGGACAGGCCGCCGACGTGGTTGGACGCCATGACGCCGCCCTTCTTGACCGCGTCGTTCAGCAGGGCCAGGCAGGCCGTCGTGCCGCAGCAGCCGCAGCTCTCAAGGCCCATTTCCTCCAGAATGTTCGCAACGCTGTCGCCAATCGCGGGCGTCGGGGCCAGCGACAGGTCAATGATGCCCGCGGGCACGCCGAGGCGCTCACTGGCGAGGTTCGCTACCAGCTGGCCCAGGCGGGTGATCTTGAATGCCGTGCGCTTGACCAGCTCGGCCACCTCGTCCATCGGGGCGTCCTTCGGCAGCTTGGCCAGCGCGGCGCGCACCGCACCGGGGCCGGAGACGCCGACGTGGATCTCACAGTCCGGCTCGCCCGCGCCGTGGAACGCGCCCGCCATGAACGGGTTGTCCTCGGGCGCGTTGCAGAACACGACGAGCTTTGCGTCGCCCATGCACATGTTGTCCTTCGTCAGCTCGGCGGTCTCGCGCACGACCTCGCCCATCAGCTTGACGGCGTCCATGTTGATGCCCGATTTCGTCGAGCCGATATTGACGCTGGAGCAGACAATATCGGTCTCGGCCAGTGCGCGGGGGATGGCGGCGATCAGCCGCTTATCGCCCGCGGAAAAGCCCTTGTGCACCAGCGCACCGAAGCCGCCGATGAAGTTGACCCCCACGGCCTTGGCCGCGCGGTCCAGCGTTTTGGCGTACTGCACGGGGTCAGCGTCGGGCGCGGCGCCCAGCAGCATCGCAATGGGCGTGACGCTGATGCGCTTGTTGACGATGGGGATGCCGTATTCGGCGCTGATGCCGTCCACGACGGAGACCAAATTGCCCGCCAGACGGGTGATCTTGTTGTAGATTTTCTCGCACGCCTTGTCCGCATCCGGGTCGATGCAGTCCAGCAGGCTGATGCCCATTGTGACGGTGCGCACGTCGAGGTTCTCGGCGGTGAGCATCTCAATGGTCTCCATAATGTCGCGGCTGTTGATGATTCTCATGTGGCAGCCCCCTTAAATGGTGTGCATGGCATCAAAGACTTCCTGCCGGGTCACGGTGACCTGCATCTTCATCTCTTTGCCCAATGCCGCAAAGCGGTCCCGGACCTCGGCGGCCTCGGCGTTCGCCTTGCTCAGATCGACCAGCATGATCATGCAGAACATATCCTGCATGATGGACTGGGAAACGTCCTCAATGTTGATGTTCAGCTCGGCACACACCGCGCTGACCTTGGCAACGACACCCACCGTGTCCCGCCCGATGACCGTGATGACTGCTTTCATAAAATGACCCCCTCAAAATGTCCGATGATAAACGGAATACTGCCATTATAACAAAATTCCGCAAAAGAGTAAAGAATATAATGAGAAGTAATACTTTTTGAGCGGGCAACTGCCTGCGGGGCGTCGGGGACGCCGCCCCCTACCGTAGTTCCGTAGGGGCGGATTCCATATCCGCCCGCGGAACCTGACGGCGGCGGTCGCGTCCGCGGCTTTTAGGCGAACAGCCAACAAGCTGCCGCTTTGTAGGGGCCGCACATGTGCGGCCCACAACTGTACGGCGGACGAACGCTTGCCTTTCACGCGCGGGCCGGGCATGCCCGGCCCCTACAGGGCATCGTGAACATCAAAACTCCGCCGAATGCTCCTCCGCCCGCACATCATCCCGCTGCAATTCCGCCAGCAGCTCATCCTCGCCGCCGTGGAGAAGCAGCTTCTCGCTGTACTGCTCAAACCGCTCGCAGTCGTTTTCGGCCAGAAACGGCGCGGAGTCGGGGCCGAGTGCCAGCTCGTTGACGAAGACGACCATCTCCTGCCCGTCCTCGAACGCCTGCTCCATAAAGTCAAAGGCAAATTCCAGCGCGTTGCTGGCGGCGGAGACCGCTTCCTCGCGGCGTGCCGAACCTGCGGCCGGAGATGTTCGCGCTGACGTATACGTCAGAAAACCAGTCGATGCTGCCCGCCATCATCAACACCTGCACGATGACGCTGTTCTCGCTGCTGGTCGCGGTGCCGTTCGGCGTCGGCTCGGCCATCTATCTGGTGGAATACGCCAAAAAGGGGAGCAAAATCGTTTCGCTGGTGCGGGTGACGACGGAGACGCTTTCGGGCATCCCTTCGATCGTCTACGGCCTGTTCGGCATGCTCTTTTTCGTCACTGCGCTCCATTGGGAGTACTCCCTGATCTCCGGCGCATGCACCATTTCGCTGATGATATTGCCCCTGATTATGCGCACCTCTGAAGAGGCGATGCTATCCGTACCCGACTCTTATCGCGAGGGCAGTTTCGGCTTGGGCGCAGGCCGGCTTCGGACCGTGTTCCGGATTGTGCTGCCGGCCGCTATGCCCGGCATTCTGGCCGGCGTCATTCTCGCAATCGGCCGTATTGTCGGTGAATCCGCCGCTTTGATCTATACGGCGGGCACCGTTGCGGAAATCCCGTCCGGAAGCGATTTCCTGTTTGATTCGACGCGGACGCTGTCGGTGCATATGTACGCTCTTTCCAACGAAGGCTTGTACATCAATGAAACCTATGCCACAGCCGTCGTACTGCTCGTCATTGTAATCGGCATTAACTGGCTATCCGCAGCGCTGGCAAAACGGATCGGAAGGAGAAGCGAAAAATGAATAAGATTGAAATACAGAACCTGGACCTGTTTTACGGAAATTTTCAGGCGCTCAAATCCGTAAACCTGTCCATACCGGAGCATGAAGTCGTCGCGTTCATCGGGCCGTCCGGCTGCGGCAAGTCCACCCTGCTCAAGACCCTCAACCGCATGAACGATCTGGTGGAAGGCTGCCGGATCACCGGTACGGTCACGCTTGACGGCGTGGATATATATAAGGATTTTGACGTAAATCTCCTGCGCAAGCAGGTGGGTATGGTCTTCCAAAAGCCCAACCCCTTCCCCATGAGCATATACGACAATATCGCATACGGCCCCATCACGCACGGGATCCGTTCCCGCGCCAAGCTCAACGAGATCGTCGAAGAGTCGCTCCGGGCTGCGGCTATTTGGGACGAGGTCAAGGACCGGCTCAAAAAAGACGCGCTCGGCCTTTCAGGCGGCCAGCAGCAGCGCCTGTGCATTGCGCGCGCGCTCGCGGTCAAGCCAACCGTGCTTCTGATGGACGAACCTACAAGCGCGCTTGACCCGATTTCGACCATGAAAATCGAAGACCTCATGTCCAGCCTGAAACAGTCGTATACCATCGTTATCGTGACGCATAATATGCAGCAGGCGCTGCGCATATCGGATAAGACCGCTTTCTTCCTGCT
>OLRZ01001980.1_pt1 | contig 12628 bp, 10 predicted proteins | sample 1671931 | NCBI WGS metagenome assembly OLRZ01 (sample SAMEA3136627, study PRJEB25190) | human gut metagenome | reverse complement strand
GGTAGTCTTGGCTGTGGTATTTGGCATATTCAGATCAGAAATTGTAAGTCTGCTTGGAGCAACGGACACGAGTCAGGAATTGGCGGAGCAGTATGGAATATATATTATGATGGGTGCGCCGGTGATGTGCGGAGCATATGTGCTCAACAATGCTCTGAGAGCGGAGGGGCAGCCGTACCTTGCACTTATGGGAATAGTTGCCGGAGGCGCGACAAATGCTGTACTGGACTATGTTCTTATAAAGGTGCTGGGATTTGGGATAGGAGCTGCGGGGATCGCCACATTTGCCGGGCAGGCGGTGAGTCTGGTTATCATGTATGCGTGCGTCAGGGCCAGATTCAGCATGGTCAGGCTGCACATAGGTGATCTGTGGAAATTCAAGGGTGCAGTGCAGGTCGTCAGGATCGGTATGCCTTCTTTCCTGAGACAAGGACTTATGTGCGTTGCGGCTGTTTTGCTGAGCCGGAGCTGTCGGCGGTATGGGGACACAGTGCTTGCCAATATAACTGTGGCAAATAAGATATTTGCGGTCGTATTTGCCGTTCTTGTGGGATACGGGCAGGGATTTGCACCTGTGTGCGGATTCGCGTATGGAGCTAAGATGTACAGAAGAGTCAAAAGATCTCTGAATTTCACCATGGCGACTTCGGTGGTGTTCATGGTGATGGTGGGAGGAATGTCATATCTGTGGGCAGACAGGCTGTGCGGAGTGTTTATGGAAGATGCCGGTCTTGCGGCTTTTTCCCTGAGGGCGCATGCTGTATCTATGCCGTTTTCGGCGGTATGTCTTGTGATGGGAATGTACTATCAGGCTCTGGGAGCATATGGAAAGGCCACACTCATATCCGCCCTGAGACAGGGGGTTTTCTTTATCCCCCTCATATGGCTGCTGCCAGTCTGGTATGGCGAACATGGTGTGGCTGTAGTTCAGGCTGCCGCGGATATTTTGTCCGGCATCACAGCCTTGGTGTTCTGGTTTATCTGTCAGAGGACTTTCCGTACACAAATGAAAAATAGTCAGTGCCGATGACTTCATCCGATATGTACAGTCTGTTTTCGACCTCGGCTATCATGGAGTCTAGATAGTCATCCGGTACTTGCGATTCCGGTACCAGATATATGGTCTCTCCCGTTGAGGCGTCATATTTTATCTTGTCGGTTATAAAGCTTTGGTCGGCAAATATCACAAGTTCATCTGAGTTTGAAAGTATGTTGCGCCCGGCAAGCAGTCTTGAATCGAAGTCTGCTCCGAGAAGGTTCAGGACGGTTGGAAGGATATCTATGCTGGCGCAGAGCTTATCTACGACAACAGGCTTTCCCATGGATGAACACCATATTCCGAACTGGTTTCGGTGCAGTTCAAAGTCGTCATCCTCTATGTCCTTGCCGGCAAGCTCATTGTACACGCCGTCACTCAGTCCATAAGGGTAGTGATCAGGTGCGACTATGAACAGGGTGTTGTCGAGTTTTCCTGCCTCCTCAAGCTTGTTCATGAGGTATTCCAGTGCCTTGTCAAGCTCCATCTGGGCTGCGACATAGGCGACAGCTTCGTCAGAGTAACCCTTGCCGGAGAGAAGTGATTCGGCTTCTTCACGATTCTTCTGACATATGTACTGATTGTCATAGTTATATGGCAAATGTCCTGAAAAACTCATGAGGTACATATTGAAATGGTCGTCATCTATGAAATCATTGTACACAGCCTCGATACATTCCAGATCTGAGTACATGACGTGATCCGGGATGTCCAGTCCCGCCCCGATGGCCTTGAAGGTGGTGTATCCCATATTCGGATGGGTGCTGGTTCTGTCGTAATATGTGGCGTCAAAGTCGTGATAGCCGTAGCTCTTGTATCCCTGACTGTTCAAAATATTGCCCAGAGCATAAGGCTGATATGTGCCTGCAGATTCCTCGAAGCTCCATTTGGAGGAGGCCGGGTACTGACTGAGACAGTTGACAAATTCGCCGTCTATTGTGCTGTGATACCAGAGTGGATTATAGAAGTTGGTAAATTCAAATCCTTCATGGTATATCTTGTACAGGTTAGGGGTTGCCTCCTTGGATATTCCGTAGGTGCTGAGGCTTTCAGCCGTGACAAATACCACATTGTAGTCCTTGAACATGCCGGTGTATTCGTTTGTGTAGGTCGGCTGCACTCCTGAGAAATATGCTGTTATGCTCTTTAACTCATCGTCATCGGTGGAGTTATAGAGCTGGGTGAAGTTGATATTCTCATCTATCTGAGGCACATACTGAGGCTCTGACGATTCGGTGCTGTTTGAGCCGGATGCACTGTTCGAAGACTCGTTGCCTGATGACTTGCTGTTCTGGTTTTCTTTATCGCTTGATAGTGATGACACACTGTTTGACCTGCCCTGTATGTCCAGAGCAGATTCTGCAAGCTCAAATGTCTTGTCAGAGTTGCTCTTGGTTATCATAACTGTGCAGTCCCTGCCGGTGGTCATGATGACTCCCAGTTTGTTCATAGACAGCTCAAGCACGTAGCGGCCGTGGAAAAGGGAGTAAGGCGTGTATGCTCCGGTTCCGTGCACCGCCAGAAGACATATGGCTGCGATCCACATGACTGCGGATGATGCGGTCTGTACAATGACGCCCTTAAGTACACCGTTGCTCTCGCCGATACGGCCTCTGTCAAAAGTGAACTTTAATCTGTTTAGCAATACGAGACAGATAAGTGGGAGCAGGAAGAGCAGTATCACGTACCAGTTGGCCCTCAGAGTGGCGAACAGGACAGACTTAAAATTCATGGCATCGTGGGCACCTCCGATGGAGACCAGACTAAGGAAAGTCCTGAAGATCTTATAGTACACAAACTGGGCTATATAGTAGACAGTGAAAATTCCCCATATGGTATACGCTGTGATGGCATTTGCAATTCTGTGCCAAAATGATGTCAGCGCGGACAGTGTGAGACCGCATGCAATGGCAAATGTCAGCGGATGCATTATATTGCTGTCTATACCATGGTAAATGGCTATGTGAAACAGCAGCTCCATGTATATAAAAGCAGCGGAAAAGAATACCGGGCGCCAGAGAGAATTCCTACGTTTTACAGTACTTTTGCTGTGGAGTGTTTTATCGCTACTTCGCGTGTTATCTGTTGGTTCGTTTCGACTCATATATTCTCCTTCTCAAGGATGCTCTCGAGTTTTGTTCTGACAGCTATAGGGTCAGTGACAAGGAGAGTGTTGAAACCAAGCTTTGATGCTGCATCAAGATTTGCCTGTCTGTCATCGAGAAATATACATTCCTCCGGGATGAGGTTGTATTTGCTGCACAGACGCTGGTAAATTCTCTCGTCTGGTTTGGTTATGTGGCACTCGTATGACACGACTCTTCCGTCTGTATAAGGAAGAAAGTGGAATCGCGGAGTGTGAAGTGCGAACAGTCTTCTCGGATAGTTGGACAGCAGGTATACGTGATATCCTCTGTTTTTCAGTGATTTGAGCCATTTGTCCGCATCCGGGAACATGTCGACCACGTCATCCAGATTGTTCATGAACAGATCTATATATTCACTGCATTCCGGGCTCAGTTCCTTGAATTTTTGTATGAGCTCTGATTCTGGGATGTCATCGAGATCAAAATGGTTCCATAGTGGATGATTTACCATGTTGCGATCCAGAGTATCTATAACGTTTTCGGGTATTCCAAGTTTCTGCATTGTTGTTCTCCAGTGGAAATCAACGAGAACCATGCCTATATCAAATATGATGTTTTTCATTTGTCTAATCCTTTCTGCTTGATAAAATATGTGTCAGTGAGTCGTTTAGCCACTAAAATTCTAACCCATATCCGATCAAAAATATATACTAAAATAAATCAGAAATAAGTTTATTTACAGTTTTTTGTTTTTGGTGTAAATTGTTATAATGAATGTATGTATATCACATAATGATGATACGTTCAGAATGCCTGATGAATGGGGATTATGTATGAGATACGTTTTTGTGGATTTTGAGATGAATCTTATAGATTCAGAACACAAACAGGAAAAGAAGATTTGCAAGAGTGAGATAATTGAGATCGGTGCGGTAAAACTGGATGATGAATATAACGAGATAGATTCGTTTAAGAGTTATGTCAAACCGGCATATGGAAACATGGCATCGCGTATAATAAAACTCACGGGAATAACAGATGAGATGCTCGAGACTGCCCCATCATACGAGGATGCTGTGGGCAGATTTATAGAGTGGTGTGCAGATGCGGATGTTATCTATGCGTGGAGCGAGAACGACCTGAGACAGCTGCGAGGTGAGACCAGACTGAAACAGTACACTCATCCGGAACTTGAGAGGGTATTTGCAAAATGGCAGGACTTCCAGAAGGAATATGCCAGGATGATAGGCACATCCAGAAGGATATCACTGTCGGATGCTGTATTTTATCTGGGAGAGAACTTTCAGGGTGCAGAGCATGATGCGCTGTGGGATGCCAGAAACACGGCTGAGGTATTCAAGCTGTCGAAGGATGAGGAGAATTTCTTCAGGATAATGGCTCCGGTCATTGATGTGTATAAGCCAAAGAAAAAGCTGACATATTCATTGTCGGATACATTTGGCAATATTCATTTGGATGATCCGGGGGACTAATCATGGATCTGAACTGAGTGGACAATGGCTGTATGTGTCGAAGTCAAGAGAGAAGCATTGTATGATTTATTAGGAGAGACAGAGGTAATATAATGAATTGGAATAAGAAAGATACGATAAGGATACTGCTCATTTTGTGCGGTGTTGTATTGTTTGCATATGTGTTGTTCAACTTTGATAAGGTATCCAGCCTTTTCAGCTGGCTGGTAAATATCCTTATGCCGTTTGTGATAGGGTTTGCCATAGCATTTGTGGTGAATGTTCCGATGAAGGGGCTTGAGAAGGTTCTTTTCAAAAATGAGAATAGCCGCCTGTACAGATTTAAGCGTCCGGCCTGTCTGATATTGTCGTTTCTGTGCATCATAGCGGTATTTACATTTGCAATAACAATGATCATACCGGAGATGTCCAAGACCATAACTGCATTTGCAGATAAGCTGCCAGATGCTATGGATGACATCCAGAGGAAGGCGATCAAGCTTATGAAGGATCAGCCGGAGATAGTAGACAAGATAAAGAGTATCGATATCAACTGGGATTCAGTTATATCCAATGTGGTCGGTATTGTGAAGAACGGCGGCAGCAGTGTGTTGTCTTCCACGTTCTCCATTGCCAGCAGTGTGGTAGGTGGATTTGTGGATGTCCTCGTGGGTATTTTCTTTGCCTGTTATATATTGGCACAGAAGGAGACTCTGGAGAAACAGGTCAAGGGAATCCTATATGCAGTGTTCAAGGAGGACAAAGCTGACAGATTTATACAGACTTGTGTGCTGGCTGACAGAACTTTTTCCAAATTCATATCGGGACAGTGCCTTGAAGCATGTATTCTTGGCTTGATGTTCTTTATCACCATGACCATATTCAGGATTCCGTATGCACTTACGGTGAGCATAATAATCGCGGTATTTGCGCTGATACCGGTGATCGGTGCTTTTGTGGGATGCTTTGCGGGCGCGATCATGATACTTGTGGAGAATCCGAAACAGGCCATAATATTCCTTATCATATTTATCGTGCTGCAGCAGATAGAGGGCAACTTTATATATCCTCACGTGGTTGGCGGCTCTGTGGGACTTCCATCCATATGGGTGCTTGTGGCAGTCATGTTGGGTGGCGACTTGATGGGAATCCTAGGTATGCTTATATTTGTGCCTCTTTTCTCAGTGCTCTACGCAATGTCTGAGGAGTATGTGGTGAAGAACCTCAGGGAAAAGGGTATATCGTGGAAGAAGTACAATCTGGCGTGCAATATACCGGAGGGACGGTGGAATGGCAGGCTGGACGAGGAATGCGCCTCGGAGGTGAAAGCTAGATCAAAGCATAAAAATGAGAGTGATAAGCAGACCGGCGCGGATAAGGCTCAGATGTCTGGCAGTACAGCCGGAGATGGCTGCACCAAGGACAATACCAATAAAAATTCTAACTGTAATATCGACAGAAATGCCAATAGACAAAACAATATAAATAACGATAAGAGCAACAGCAGAAATAACAGAAAGAGAAAATAATATCGGCGGGAGTGCGTGATGTGCCGCAGGTGGTGATCCGAATTCAGAGCCGTTTAGAAAGAAGGATATACAAATGTACAGAGACATAGCGAAACTTGTTTTATACAGAGATCTTGGAGAGGACAGCATACTAATGAAGCTGTCTGGAATATTTGAGGACTTTGATCTTAAGAGGTGCGAGAACGCGGAGCTGTGTGCCCGCATATACAACCAGATTAAGAGACTCCTGGATCTTGCAACCAGCTATGGATTTGATAAGAATCTGTGGCATAACTACCTCGCATTTATACTTATCACAAATGAAAACTCATTCAGTATAACCAGCGAGAAGGTTGGGGCAAATGACGGAACAGTCAACTATTTTGCAAAGAACGACTTTAAGATATTCAAGAAACTGTTTGATTTTGATTTCTCCGAGATAGAGAGAGCACTTGGAATAGATTGTTTCTCAACTATCAACAACTATAAGTCCATAGGTAAGAAGGAGAGAATGTACAACAAGAATGTCAGCGAGAAGGTTCAGGCTGTCAGCAATGCGATAGAGGAGGCTGAGAACGAGGATCAGATATTCGACATCGTGACGGAGTTCTATAAAGCATATGGCGTTGGAATGTTCGGACTTAACAAGGCGTTCAGAATCACCCGTGAGCACGGAGATCTTGAGTTTGTGCCTATCAACAACACAGAGGATGTAATGCTGGATGATCTCATCGGCTATGAGATACAGAAGAAAAAGATCGTGGACAACACAGAGGCATTTGTGGAGGGACGCAAGGCGAACAATGCACTTCTCTTTGGAGACAGCGGAACAGGAAAGTCCACAACTATCAAGGCGATAATCAATGAGTACTATGACAGGGGTCTTCGTATGATCGAGATATATAAGCACCAGTTCCAGGATCTGTCACAGGTTATCTCACTTATCAAGAACAGAAATTACAGATTTATCATATACATGGATGACCTTTCATTTGAAGAGTTTGAGATCGAGTACAAGTATCTCAAGGCTGTCATCGAGGGCGGACTTGAGATCAGACCTGACAATGTACTCATCTATGCCACATCGAACCGCCGTCATCTCATCAAGGAGACATGGAACGACAGGAATGATATGGAGAATAACAATGGTATTCACAGAAGTGATACTATTCAGGAGAAACTGTCACTTGTCAACAGATTTGGAGTCACGATCAGCTACAGCGCACCGTCACAGAAGGAGTATTTTGAGATCGTCAAGGGACTTGCTGAGAAGGAGCATATCACCATGGATGAGAAGGAACTCTGCGCAGAGGCCAACAAGTGGGAGCTTGCCCATGGCGGAATAAGCGGACGTACTGCACAGCAGTTTATCAACTACCTCAAGGGACAGGGGCTGTAAAATAATTGCTGTTGAACTACGGTTTATATTTTGCTATTATTAAGATAATTTTGAAGTTGCATTTACGATGATAAGGAGTGTGGGAAAATGATAGATCTCAGCAGCAAAAAGGGTAAGACACTGGTATCGAGGATCATAGTTGTGGTTCTGTGTATCGCAATGGTAGTTACACTTTTAGTTTCAGCATTCTAATTTAGAATAACAGGTCGAATTGGAGAGTATATATGAGAGGAAAGTTTGGTGAGCATCAGACGGTGCGATCAATACTTAAGAGTTTGCCACATACTGTCCATGATGACGTAACGAGAGCCGGAATAGGAGAAGACTATGCCCGGCTCTTGTTGCGTGATGGGGATGGCGGAGAAAATACAGGTAAGACAGGAGATGCAGATTGCAAAAATGCGGGTGCGGCAAAAAGCAAAAGCGTGAATGCTGCCACTGGAGTGTGTATCGACAGCGGATATATGGGACTGAGGCTTGATATAGCCCGTCTTTACAACAGTGTAAGGATCGGTGGCTATATGCCGTGGGTGGCAACGGATACCATCGTCATGCCAGATGATGATGAACGCCGAATGAAGAAATTGCTCGGAAAGCTTGCGGGCATATGTGCAGAATGTGGGGTGGACATCATCACAGGACATACCGAGGTGAATACCGCTGTGTCTGAGCCGATCATCAGTGTGACTATGATGGGAAAACAGTCAGGACATAGTGATGATGCAGACCTGTGCAGACTAAAACGACCAGTCGGTATGGATATAGTTATGTGTGGGCAGACAGGTGTGGGTGGCACCTTACAACTCTATTATGATAATCAGAAAGAGCTTTTCGAGAGGTATTCAGAGAGCTATCTGAGACCTGTAGAGAGAATGGAAGAATTGATACTGCTAGGCAGACAGGTGGATATAGCACTGGAGCATGGCAGTGTGTATGCCCATGATATATCGAGTGGCGGCGTATTTGCTGCTCTCTGGGAGATGGGGGATGCGCTGAAGTGTGGGCTTGAGGTGTGCCATGATGACATACCGATACTGCAGGAGACGATAGAGATATGTGAGCACACAGGGGATAATCCATATATGATAGACGGCTGCGGTGCGGCACTTTTTGTGGTTCCGGATGGAGAACATCTGGCTGATAAGCTCTATGAGGCAGGATATGAAGCATCAGTCATAGGTCACATTACGGAAAACAGCGACAGAGTAGTGGTTCATGACGAGGAGAGGAGGTTCCTTACCCCACCAAGATATCTATAAATTTGAATAGAAGCTACGTACGATTTGCAGGGAGTAACTGCTGACTGCCATGGATGATCGTACTATATTGATTGCGCGTATCAGTGTGAAATTTATATAGATCACATATAGGTGATTCCGTTGATAACTCGTATTTGAGTATAGGAGGAGTAGTTATGTTAAATATTGTATTACATGAGCCGGAGATACCGGCAAATACAGGAAACATTGGAAGAACATGTGTGGCAGCAGGTGCAAGACTGCATCTCATAGAACCTCTGGGTTTTCAGATAAATGAGAAGCAGCTAAAACGTGCTGGGCTTGACTATTGGGACAAGCTGGATGTGACAACATATGTGAACTTCGAGGATTTTCTTGCAAAGAATCCCGGAGCAAAGATATACATGGCGACGACCAAGGCTAGAAAGAAGTATACAGACGTAAGGTTTGAGGATGATGCATACATAATGTTTGGCAAGGAGAGTGCCGGTATACCAGAGGAGATACTGGTTGACTATAAGGATACAGCAATCAGAATCCCCATGTTCCCGGACATCCGTTCATTAAACCTTGGCAACTCTGTGGCAATAGTGCTCTACGAGGCACTCAGACAGAACGACTTCCCAGGTCTTGAAGAAGCAGGCAACCTACACCGCCTAAATTGGGACTTGTCATAAAGCGAAGCTTTATGATATTGCACGCATCAGCGTGCTACCGCTTGACATGCAATAGAGGGGGACCCGCTTGCGGGGGAGTAGGCTGTTGCGACATGTCTGGTGCAAGCCAGACATGTCACATTGCACGCATCAAAATAATACAAAGGGGGAAGAAACATGGCATATCCTACCAGTGGAAAGAAAATGCTCAACATCTGTATTCTGGACATATTGAAGAAATATACGGATTGTGATCACACGATGGATCAGAAGGATATCATGAGGAAGCTGACTGAAGATTATGATATCACAGTTGACAGAAAATCCATAAAGGCAAATCTTGACTGTCTGTTCGACTATGGATATGAGATAGAATGTACAAAGACAGAGCGTATCAAAAAGGACGGAACAAAGGAGATCATTACATCAAACTGGTACTACAATCATGAATTTGATGATTCCGAACTAAGAATGATGATAGACAGTATTCTGTTCTCAAAGACTATTCCTGCCGGACAGGCCAGTGAGCTCATCAAGAAGATAGCAGGACTTTCGAATATATATTTCACAAATAAGATGACACATGTCAGCAGTCTGCCAGGTCTGGAGCATACAAGCAATCAGCAGACACTGTACAATGTCGGCTTGATAGATGACGCTATTTCAGAAAAGAAACAGATATCATTTGTGTATAACAACTATTGGGAGGACAAGAAGCTCCATCCGCGACGTGAGGAACCGTATATAGTCAATCCGTATCAGATGGTCGCAAATGATGGAAAGTATTATCTCGTATGCAACTATGATAAGTATGACACTCTATCGAATTATCGTGTGGACAAAATGACACAGGTTAAGATAATCAACAAGCCGGCTAAAAAACGTGATAAAGTCAAGGGCATGGAGCATGGCCTCAATCTGCCGAAGCATATGGCAGAACATATATATATGTTTGCCGACGAACCGGTTACGATAATACTCCGGGTGAAGAAGTCAGCTATATCAGATATAGTGGACTGGTTTGGAAGCAACTTTGATGTGGTGGATGAGAGTATTGCCAGACAGTATGATGGATTCCGTGAAACCACGGATGCCGTGACGTATGTAAGACTTGTGTGCAGCCGTCAGGCCATGTCACACTGGGCGATGCAGTACGGAACATCGGTGGAGGTTATATATCCAACAGAGCTTCGAACCCAGATCGGCGAGGCTGTGAAGGAAATGAATAACAGATATAATGATTAACAAGACAGCTGTCAGTATGATAAAACTGACAGCTTTTTTGTGATAAATATTTTTTGAGAAACTTTTCACCAAAAATCACTTTTACTGCAAGAAATCGAAGATTTTGATCGGAATATATATTAGAAACACACAGGGAGGTGAAAGCCGTGTGGATAAATGGAGAGAGATGTAAGGTGAATTAAAAAAGACCCGGGTACTACAACAGAGCTTCGCTCTGGTGTAATATCCGGGTTTTGGTTTTTCTTAGAGTTTATGAGTCCTTGATCCTGAACTTGCCGTTACTCTTAATGCTTGGAGAGGAAGTATCTGCTTCGGAGTATCCCTCATTGCGTGATTCAATGTGAACCGGTTTGATAGGAACCAGCATATCCTTCTCTTTTGGAAGAGAGAAGATAAACTCGCTTCCCTTGCCTTCCTCGGATGTTAAGGTGATCTGCTCACCGTGGGCTTTGATGATCTCTTTGGTTATGGCCAGTCCAAGTCCGGTTCCGGTTTTGTCCTTGCCTCGGCTTGGGTCTGTCTTATAGAACCTTTCGAATACCTTCTTCTGGGCATCCTTTGGAATTCCAACTCCCTCGTCCTTGACACTTATAAATATCTTGTTGTCTTTCTCGGTCACCTGCACTCTGATCTGTCGTCCCTCAGGTGTGAACTTTATAGCGTTGTCAACAAGATTATATATAACCTGCTGTATCTTGGTTCTGTCTGCGTACACAATGGTGTTGTCGGTCAAAAATACGCTGTCAAGAAATATTCCTCTGTCCTGACATCTCTTTTCAAATGTATTCACGGTAGGTGTTATTATATCCCTTATATCAAAGTTTGATTTGTCAAGCTGCAGGTCGAACGAGTCGAAGTTGTTAAGTTCCAGAAGTCCTTGTGTCAGCTTGGTAAGTCGCTGCGCTTCATTAAGCACTATTCCTAGATATTTTTCGTGCCGCTCGAGCGGAATGGTTCCATCCAGCATGGCTTCGATGTATCCCTTTATGGACGTCAAAGGAGAACGGAAATCATGGGATATATTGGATATAAATGACTTTCGGTATTCGTTTGAGCGGCTGAGCTCGTCAGCCATCTCCTCCATGTATCTGGCAAGTTCCCCAAATTCGTTGTTGGCTGTCACATTTACACGGGCATTGAAATTTCCCTGCGCATATGACTTTGAGGTCTTGATGATCTCACGTATAGGTTTTAACAGGCTGTTGGACATGAGCATCAATGCTATCATGGCGATCAGCATGAGGCTCAGAAATGGCACAAATGTCGTGGAAAGCATTCGAGTCTGGATATCCTGCTTGAACGTCATAGGTGATGCCAGTATGATAGTTCCAACATAATTATTCCATGAGTAAAGAGGCTGTCCCATGATGAGTGTTTCACTAGGGAAATAGCCGTTAAGTGTATTCTCATAACAGAATGCGGATTTTAGGTCATCACTGTCAACGTAGTTTTTTAGCGAATCTGATTTGCTGCCAGTGGAAGAACTGCCTGATGAATCAGAAGAGCCTGATTTCTCTGACTCGGAAGCTTGAGATTTAAATACTATATTGCTCTTATCATCGGTGAGCCATATTTCCATGTCTAGTGTAGTGGCAGTATGCTGAAGATCACTGTATAAAGTTTTATTGTCTATGGTTCCGTTTTGGTATTCTGTGATGGAGCTGTCGACAAGCAGTGAGATTTCGTTTTTCATGGTGGCTTTGCGCTCCGAAAGTACGGATTTCTGTGCGATTGTTATACTGTATATCATGAGCAGCGAAAATATCAGTACGACCAGAATGACAAATCCTACAACGATTTTATCAAATGCAGTTTTCTTCATTATGACGCTCTCCATTCGAACTTGTAGCCAATGCCCCATACGGTGGCAATGCTCCAGTTGTGATTGTTATTTAATTTCTCACGAAGTCTCTTGATATGTACATCGACGGTCCTGGTATCTCCGACATATTCATACCCCCACAGCTTGTCTAGAAGCTGCTCCCTC
>OLRZ01001977.1_pt1 | contig 12637 bp, 8 predicted proteins | sample 1671931 | NCBI WGS metagenome assembly OLRZ01 (sample SAMEA3136627, study PRJEB25190) | human gut metagenome | reverse complement strand
CAGGTGCTGGTATGATGGATTGCAAGAAGGCACTTGCAGAGACTGATGGTAATATGGAAGCAGCAGTAGATGTACTTCGTAAGAGCGGTGCGGTTAAGGCTGAGAAGAAGGCAAGCAGAATCGCAGCAGAGGGTATCTGCCGTGCAGCAGTTAATGATACAACAGGTGTTGTTGTTGAGGTTAACTCAGAGACAGACTTTGTTGCTAAGAATGAGATATTCCAGACATTTGTTCAGCAGATAGCTGATCAGGCGCTTGCTTCATCACTCGTTGGTGGCAAGGATGGCGAGGATGTTGAGGCACTTCTTGGTGAGAACGGACTTAAGGAAGAGCTTGTTGACAAGACTGCTACGATCGGAGAGAAGTTATCATTCCGTAGATTTGAGAAGGTTACAGGCGATGTAGTTGTTGATTACTTACATGGCAATGGTAGAATAGGTGTTATCGTAGCTGGCAACGGCGCAAGCGATGACGCTGCAAAGGAAGCTCTCAAGAATGTGGCAATGCAGATCGCAGCTATGAACCCACAGTACATCAGCAGAGCAGACATCTCAGCAGACGCTATGGCTAAGCTCAAGGAGATCACAGTTGACAGTGCACTCAATGCACCTGATACACTTCCAAAGCCAATCCTTAACAAGCTGATCGCAAAGGCTGTTGATGGCGTATGGAGCGCTGAGGATGTAGCTATTTACGAAGAGAAGAAGAGCAACATGAACTTCTTATTCAACTTCCTTTCAAAGGAGGCTAAGGCACAGCTTGCAGAGCTTGCTATGGCTGATAAGGACGCAATCGTTGCAGACAAGATATTCAGTGGTCTTGTTGAGGGACGTATCTCAAAGCAGGTTAAGGAGATCAGCCTTCTTGATCAGGTATATGTAAAGGCTGAGGATGGAAAGCAGACAGTTGCCAAGTACCTTGAGTCAGTAAACAAGGATCTCAAGATCGTTAAGTTTGTTCGTTTCGAGGTCGGCGAGGGAATGGAGAAGAAGAACGAGGATTTCGCAGCTGAGGTTGCAAAGCAGATGAACGTTTAATCTGTTCCACGATTTGAATATAAAATAAGAATGATTGCCTTACGGTTTACTTCAGGGTAGACCGTAAGGTTTTTTTTGCTTTGCTTTTTCGTGTAGTATTGATCGCTTTTCACCTGTCTATATTGAAATACTGCACCTCGTAAAATATAATTGCAATGAAGATATACAGGAGAAAGGGACAGGAATATGTATGGTATATATAGGCAAACTGGTGCAGACTATTGCGGATGTATTGAGAGTTTAAGTTTGATTTAAGCTTTGCGCTTATAATATGGATTATAAGGATGGCTTAAGCATATGCTGTCTGACAATAAAGTGAAACGGAGATGAGATTATGCGATTGCTTCTTGCGGAGGATGAGAAGGCTCTTTCAAGTGCCCTTCAGGTGATATTGAAACATAATAATTATTCTGTGGATGCGGTATATAATGGGCAGGAAGCCTATGATTATATTATGGCGGGGGTGTATGATGGGGTTATACTTGATGTCATGATGCCAAAGATGGATGGATTTACAGTGCTGTCTAAGATCAGATCGGAGGGCTGTGATGTGCCAGTCATAATGCTCACTGCAAAGTCAGAGACTGATGATAAGATCAATGGACTTGATCTCGGTGCCGACGATTATCTTGCAAAGCCATTTGATACGAAGGAACTGCTTGCGAGGATACGTGCTATAACCAGAAGAAAGAGCGAGGCTGTAAGCACCGATGTGATATATGGTGACTGCACATTGAACAGTCTTAACTATGAACTCAGTTCTGATGGTGGAAGTGTCAAGCTGCAGAACAAAGAGTATCAGATCATGGAGCTTCTCATGGCAAATCAGAAATCCATAATATCTGCAGAGCTCATGATGGAGAAGATATGGGGGTATGACACCGATACTGAGATAAGCGTAGTGTGGGTAAATATATCATATCTAAGAAAAAAACTGGGACAGATAGGCTCTAAGGTGTCGATAAAGGCAGTCCGAAATCAGGGATATACACTGGAATATTCTGAATAAATTTAGAGTTTATGCGTAGGTGAAAAGAGGATAGTATATGATAAAAAGTCTTAGGAAGAGGTTTATATTTGCGGCGATGGCATCTACATTTGGCGTTCTGTTTGTCATAATGAGTATATTGAACGTTGCCAATTATGTACGTATGGTTTCAAGGGCTGATGATACCCTGGATGAACTTGCGGAAAACAATGGACAGTTTGACAGCCGAGATTTTATGAAGGAACTGATGCCAGATCATAAAGATGGGCAGCTGCCCTCGAACTCAGGGGAGTCGGATGGAAATGCGGTCACAAAACAGGATGAATCCGAAAACATACAGCCACCTGAAAAGCTTGGTAAGAAGCAAGGTGACAAATTCTCACCGGAAACACCGTTTCAGACCAGATTTTTTTCAGTGGTTGTGTTGGATGGAATTGTGGTTTCTTACAGTCTCGATAATATAGCGGCTGTTGATGAGTCTGATGCAGAATCGTACGCTGAGCAGATAATTGCTGACGGTATTGATAAAGGGTTCATAGATATATACAGATATATGGTGGTGGACTGTGATGATGAGACAGGTGGAAGTAGGATAATATTTGTGGACTGCCGTCAGGAGATTGAATCTTTCAAAAATACGCTGGTGTACAGCGTTGGAGTTTCATTGCTGGGATTTCTTGCGGTATTCACGCTGGTGCTTTTCTGGTCGAAGAAGATATTCAAGCCTGTGGCTGACAGCTATGAGAAGCAGAAGAGATTCATCACTGACGCGAGCCATGAGATCAAGACACCTCTTACCATCATAGATGCAAATACAGAGGTTATAGAGATGGTGAATGGTGAGAGCGAGTGGACTCAGAACACCAGAGACCAGGTAAGGAGACTTACGTCACTAACAAATCAGATGGTTGCCCTGTCAAGGCTGGACGAGAATCCTGAGCCAAGGGAGAAGTCCGAGTTTGATTTCTCAGAGGTCGCATATGAGGTGATAGACCATTTTTCAACCTTGTCAGAAGTTAGAGGCAAGAAGATAAATGCTGATATTGAGGATGGAATAAAGTATACGGGAGATGAGAATTCCATTCGTCAGCTTATAAGCATACTGGTGGATAATGCCATGAAATATGCGGTCGAGACAACGCCTATAGACATATCGCTGAGACGTGATGGCAGAAAAGTTCGATTTATGCTTCGAAATCTTACGGATGAAATGGATGAAGGTTCCCAGGACATATTGTTTGAGAGATTTTACAGACCGGACAGCTCAAGAAATTCCGAGACCGGTGGCTCCGGAATAGGACTTTCTCTTGCAAAATCAATAGTGGAGGCCCATAAGGGCAAGATAACAGCCAAATGCGACAAGGATGGATATATTACATTTCAGGTAACGCTTTGAGGATAGAGAAAACTGATCACAAGGCTTAGGAGAAAATTTTCCTGAAACTATGTAAAAACAATGTTTCAGGAAAAAATCTCATACTTTATAACTTTTCAAATGTAAAATGACTTTTTCAGGACAAAATTATCCTTTTCTACAGAAAATCTATCAATATAGGAAAATTCGGATATCTCCCCAGGAGTTCCGAAACAGTCAAAACAGTGGAAAACACATTCCCCCAGGGATTCCCCATAACCCACATTCCATTATTTCCCATAACTCCGATTTTCAATTGTGCATATTTATAAATACATAACACAATATTATACTGTTGCGCACAAAGTTACACATATGTTGCACTTTTGTTGCACATAAATATGTGCATAATACACAACAAAAAGCCTAAAAGATTGTCTACAAGCGACATAGTAACTATAAAACAAATATGTTAATATATATTCATAAGAACAAACGGTTGCGCAACTGTTGCACGCAGACGCTGCGAATCATTAGCGCATATAAAGTGTCTGTATATTAACTAACATATTTTAGGAGGGCTTATATGAGAAAAATGAGAATTGTAAAGCAGGTTGGCTGCGCAATTCTCGCAGGAGCGCTTGTGATAGGGCAGATCTTTGGATCGGGAGCATCACTTATAACAGCGAAAGCTGCGGAGAGTTGGGTAGATACACAGAAGATCACAAACGGTGATTTTGAGACCGGAGATGAGACAGGATGGACGATATCAGGAGGAGATGCGCTCACATACACAGTTAAGACTGACCAGTGGGCTACAAACAACACAACAAATTATCTGAATTATTTTGCTGCTACTGAGGCTGATATTACTATATCACAGACGGTATCATCAGTTTCTGCAGGTACATATAAGATTGGATATGACCTTGAAGGCAAGGCGGGCGATACGGGACTTACACTTACAGCGGCATCAGTAAGTCAGGCACTCACAGCGACCACAGGATATAATGTCTGGACAAGTTATGAGACAGATACTTTTACTCTGGACAGTACAGAAGATCTTACGATAACTATATCGGGAACACTGGCAACAGATTACTGGGGTGACATAGACAATATAAAGCTTTATAAGCTTACAGATGACTCAGATGTAGTAGAGCCTGTAGAGGCTGGAATATATGTTGACCGTGTGGCAGATCTTACTTACACAGACCTAAATGGACAGAAACAGTCATTCATAGAGGGTGTTGATGTGTCATCATATGTATCACTGAAGAACAGCGGTGTAAAGTACTATGATTTTGATGGCAACGAACTCGATGATATTGGATACTTCAAGTTCCTTGCAAGCTGTGGTATCAACTATGTGCGTGTTCGTGTATGGAATGATCCATATGACTCAGAGGGAAATGGCTACGGCGGTGGTGACAACGACCTTGAGACTGCAAAGAAGATCGGTCAGTACGCAACAGCAGCAGGCATGAAACTCCTTGTGGATTTCCACTACTCAGATTTTTGGGCTGACCCAGGTAAGCAGCAGGTGCCAAAGGCATGGGCAGACTTCACTCTTGACGAGAAGGTAGCTGCAGTTAAGTCCTACACATCAGAGAGTCTTAAGACACTCCTTGATGCAGGCGTTGATGTGGGTATGGTTCAGATCGGAAATGAGACGACAAATGGAATATGTGGTGAGTCATCCACGAACTGGGCGAACATGGCTAAGATATTCAATGCTGGAAGTGAGGCGGTAAGAGCCATAGACAAGAATATCCTTGTTGCTATTCATTTCGCCAATCCTGAGAAATATGGAACTTATGCAAATTATGCAAAGAATCTCAATACATACAATGTGGACTATGATGTGTTTGCATCGTCATATTATCCTGTATGGCATGGAACACTAGAAAATCTCACATCAGTTCTCAAGAACGTGGCAGACACATACGGAAAGCTGGTCATGGTGGCAGAGACATCATGGGCATACACTCTCGATGATGGTGACGGTCATGACAACACAGTGAGAAAGGGTGTAAACGACTCGACAACTTATGATATATCAGTTCAGGGTCAGGCGAATGAGATCAGCTCAGTTATCAAGGCTGTAAAGAATACAGGTTCATCAGGAATCGGTGTATTCTACTGGGAGCCGGCATGGCTGCCTGTAAATGTATATGATTCATCTGCTGACAATGCTGCAGATGTCCTCGCAGCCAACAAGGCAGCTTGGGAGCAGTACGGTTCAGGCTGGGCATCATCCTATGCAGGAGAGTACGACGCAGCTGATGCAGGAAAGTGGTATGGCGGATCAGCGGTTGACAATCAGGCGTTGTTCGATTTCACAGGACATCCACTTGAGTCACTTAAAACATTTGCATATGTTCACACAGGAACAAAGGCAAAAAGAAAGGTAGTATCAATATCAGTTGAAGATGTTGAGGTTGTAATAACAGATATAGAGAATGTTGCGCTCCCAGAGACAGCAACAGTAAAATACAACGATGGCAATTCGGAGAGCGCAGACATCACATGGGAGGATGGAGCACTTGATAAGATCAAGAATTACGGTGCAGGAACATGTACTGTAAACGGAACTATCACAGTAAACGATGAGGAAGTAGGCGTTAGCTGCAATGTATCTATATTAAAAGAAAATATCCTTGCAAATCCTGGATTTGAGTCAGGAAACGAGGGATGGACAATTGCTGATACAAGCAAGGGATTTGCAATCAAGACAAAGGAAGATTTTAGAAACGGTGCTTATTGTGGTCATTACTACAATTCATCAGATTTCACATATGATGTATATCAGACCATCACACTTGAGCCGGGAGAGTACGTGTTCAGTGTATATCTTCAGGGTGGTGCAAATGGAGATAACGACGTATATGAGGTGTATGCAAAAGCTGGAGATACAGAACTCGCATCCGCACCTGCAGTTCCACAGGGCTGGAAGATCTGGCAGAATCCACAGATCAGATTCACAGTAAATGAGACTACCGAAGTTATGGTTGGAATGAGAGCGACGGCGACAGGTAGTGCCTGGGGAACATGGGATGATGCATACCTTTATAAGGATGTCGATTTAACACCAACACCAGATGTAACAAAGAACGGGCTCGTAACTGTAGATGGAGTTACATACTATTACATAAAGGGTGTTGTTCAGGAGAATTACACCGGATTTGTAAAGAGCAATAGTATCCAGTACTATGTAAAGGCGGGTATTGTCCAGGCTGCATATAAGGGCCTTGTGACAAGCAGCAAGACAGGAAATATCTGGCTTGTTAAGAACGGTATGGTATATTCTTCATACATAGGCTTCTACAAGAATGCAAAAGGACAGCAGTGCTATATATATAAAGGAAAGTTCCAGAATGCCAAGTCAGGATTTGCAAAGAGTCCAAAGACAGGAAAGATCTACTATATCAGAAAGGGTATAGTACAGTATGGATACACAGGATTTATCAAGAATCCTGCAAGTGGTAACCAGTGTTACGTTGTAAAGGGTGTATTCCAGGGCAGCAAGACTGGCGTTGTGAAGAGTCCAAAGACTGGCGTTAAGTACTATGTAAAGAGCGGCAGAGTATCATACAAGACAACAGGTATTGTAAAGATCTCAGGTGTTAAGTACAAAGTAGTAAAGGGCGTCGTAAAGGGAATTGTCAAATAAGTGGCGATTTGAATGTTGAAAATACAGATAAGATAGGCACCTTCGGGAGCTGCTTGGAAGATATATCCAGGCCGGCTCCCGGAGGTGTTTTTTGTGGATAATTTATTTATAGAAAATTAATGATTTTTAAAAAATAGTTGAAAAAATATCAAATGCTGATATAAAATAGATGGGTATTTGTTTATATTATACTATAAAGAAAAAAGGAGAGTAATCATGGACAAATTCTTCAAAATCTCAGAGCGTGGGTCAACTATCAAGACCGAGATCATGGCAGGTCTCACAACATTCTTTGCCATGGCTTATATCGTTCTGGTCAATCCGAATCAGGTAGCAGGCGAGGGCAGCAATGGATGGCTGGCGGGGGAAGTTCCAGATATGGCTGGTGAGCTTGGTACAGTATGGAATGCTGTATTCATAGCATCTATCTTAGTTGCCGTAGTGGGAACACTCCTCATGGCGTTCTTTGCAGACATGCCATTTGCACAGGCTTGTGGAATGGGACTCAACTCATTCTTCTGCACGATATTCGTTGCAGGTGCAGCATTTGCAGGTGTCAGTGTAATCAGAGGTTACCAGGCAGGTCTGGTAATAGTATTTGTATCAGGTCTCGTATTCCTGATCCTCTCAGTGACAGGTCTTAGAAAGTATATTGCAGTGGCAATGCCAGAGTGTCTCAAAAAGTCAATTCCAGCAGGTATCGGTCTTTTTATAGCACTTATTGGACTGAAGAATGCAACACTCATCCAGGACAATCCATACACATTTGTACAGTTCTTTGATTTCCACGGTGTTATATCAAGCGCTGGCAGCGCAAAGGAGGCTATAGCACAGATTGCTCCTCCAGTGGTCGCATTTGTTGGATTTATAATTATTGCAATCCTTGCAAAACTCAATGTAAAGGGTAATATCATCATAGGTATCCTTGTATCAACAGTATTATATTATGTTATGATGCTTCAGGCACCTAACTTTGATTTCTCATCCATCGGACAGTCATTCAAGGATTTCGGTTCAGTCGGATTTCTCGGAGTATTTAAGGGACAGGCATGGAAGGATGCATTTTCGGCTGAGTATATCGGCGGTGTGTTCTCAGCAATCATGCTCGTTGTCAGCTTCTGTCTGGTAGATATGTTTGATACGATTGGAACTCTCTATGGCGCAGCCTCTCAGGCTAACATGCTTGATGAGAAGGGTGATCCAATGAAGCTTGATGAGTGTATGATGTGTGATTCTATTGGTACTGTATCAGGAGCTCTTCTCGGTACATCAACATGTACAACATTCGTAGAGTCAGCATCAGGTATCGCAGCCGGCGGTAGAACAGGTCTTACAAGTTTAGTTACAGCACTCTGCTTTGCAGTATGTCTGTTCCTCAGCCCTGTTGCAAATATCATTCCATCATGCGCAACAGCTCCGGCACTTATATTTGTAGGTGTTCTCATGGCTAAGAACTTTGCAAAGGTTGATATGGAAGATATGCGTTCAGCAGTTCCTGCTTTCGTAACATTCCTCATGATGCCACTGACATACTCAATTTCAAATGGTATTGGTCTTGGTGCTATCACATATGTTCTTATCACTCTGTTCACAGGTAAGTACAAGAAGCAGGATATCGTAGTTACGATCATCGCACTCTTATTCATAGTCAAATTCGTTTCAGTTACAATGTAACGGGCGGATATATCGGTGATAAATAAAGACGGAATTCTCCATGTGTGGAGGTTCCGTCTTTTTATGTGCGGCTTTTCTTCTCAGGGAGATTTTTAGTTTGCCAAAGTTACACTTTTGTAGTATTATACCAACTGTGTACCAGTAGCCAATCGGATACGGCAATGGCCTCCGGAGCCATGACGGGCGGTTCGACTCCGCCCTGGTACGCTTTTTTAATTTGCTCGGGTAAGGATGTGTGACAGATATGAAAGGGAAAAATAAGAATAGAATAAAGGAAAACAACATAGATATGACACAGCGTAAAATGAATGCCATGCCTGAAGATGCCGAGAATAATTTTGATGAGGATGCCGCAGACATGGACGACACAGACAAAGACGATGTGGAGCCGGACGATACGGATGTGGATGCTGCTCATATAGATGATGCTGATATAGATGGTGGGGATGATGGATCCAGTATTGATCCAGATGAGAGCGATGATGACATGCCCAAGAAGGTAAGACTGTATGAGGATTATGTAATTGACGATCCTGAAGATATGGACGAGGCACCGGATACTGGAGATATGTTTGACGATGAAGATGACGATGATTTGGAGAGCGCAGCTTCACGCGGCAGGAGATCCGGTCTAAGAAGGTACAACATGTATGGCCCGGCGGGAAAAACCCTTGCACTTTTGTGGACAATATTTGTTGTTTTGGTATGCGGATATATATACATTTTCCATATCAATACAACTATATTTGCAGATGATATCACAGGGCGGGACAATTCGGTAAATATCGAGATCCCGGCTGGGGCAAATTACAGCCTGTGCACGATAGACGAGATCAACCAGCTAATAAGCAATTACCTACTTGCAAGGGCAAATGCCGATCAGACTACCTTAAAGAGACTTGTGACAAATCCTTCTGAGTTTGACGATATGAAGAGCGTAGAGATAGCGGCGCAGTACATAACCGCATATAACCGAACCAAATGCTATATGGTTCCGGGGAAGAATGCAGGAGAGTATATCATATATGCGCTTTCAAATCTCACGATAAAAGATGTGGATAGCGAGCCGCTGGATATAAGATCGTTCTATGTTGCAAAGCAGACTGACGGAAGCTACAAGATCGACAATTCACAGCTTTCTGGTGATGTGAATGAATATATACAGAATGTTACAGCATCGAAGTATATACAGGACATGTATCAGTATGTTAAGGAGAATACAGATTATCTCCTGAAGAATGATGATACATTTAAGAAGTTCCAGAATATGTATAATTAAAATAAGCCGGATATGCTTATGAGAATAAAGTATCTCATGCATTTCCGGCTTGTTTTATAAGAGAGAATTACATTGCCTCGGAAGAGTCGACATCCTCGGTGTCGATCACTATGCCTCTTGTAGGAACAGGTGTTGAGAATACAATCTGGGTTTCAGTGCTTCCAAATCTCTGGAGCTGACCGATGAAAGAGTCCAGATCCATGGTGTTAGGAAAACATACCTTCATAAGCATTGAATGCGCTCCGGTCACACAGTTGCACTCAAGTACATTAGGACAGGCCTCCACACATGGATAGAAGGTTTCAGCTTTGGATCCAGCGCCATATGTATGAAAGCGGTTATATGATACCCCAGTGCTTCGTGATCCACACTTGCGTGGTAACCGGTGATGATACCGGCCTTTTCTAATCTTTCGATTCTTGCTGAAACTGCCGGCGAAGAAAGGAAGACCTTGTTGGCCAGGTATTTGAGTGGTGTTCTTGCATTGCTCTGTAAAAGATGAATTATTTTTCTGTCGATGTTATCCATATCAAACACTTCCTTTTTCTAATAGAATTAAGCCGAATTGCGCTTAAAACGTTATTTGCATTATAAAGTTTATAAAACAAATAAAAAAAGGTGTGTTCCCTAAGAATATTTCTTAGAAACACACCTTTGCGTTTGTTTCACTATACATTAGATGATAAAAAAAATCAAGTGTTTTTATATAAAATTTTAACCGGATTTTAGTTTGAACTTTACAAAGATATATGAACAGTGGATATAGACAGTTCACAAATGACAGATTAAATGGTATGATTTAATGTAATTGAGCATTACTTAAATAGGTTGTTTGATTGATTTACATTTGAAGGATCACACACGAAAAGAGTATTATATGATGAAAATATAATTACAGAAAAAACAAAATTCAGATGTTGAGAGAAATAACAATGTCAGAAAAAGTAAAATATTATAAGATTAGGTGAAGAAGATGTCAGACGGAATAAGACTTAACAAATATCTCAGCGAGGCGGGCGTGTGCTCAAGACGCGCTGCGGATACACATATAGAGAATGGAAAGGTTACGATCAACGGAGAGACTGCAGTCATGGGTCAGAAGGTCATGCCCGGGGATGTGGTGACATTCATGGGTAGGAAGGTTCAGCAGAAGGATAGGACAGTGATCCTAGCATATAATAAACCGATAGGACTTACCTGTACAGCGAGTAAGGCTGATCCAGACAACATATTTGATCACATAGATTATCCGATCAGACTTCAGTACGTGGGAAGGCTGGACAAGGACTCCCAGGGTCTACTTCTTCTGACAAATGATGGTGACCTGTCAAATGCCATCCAGAAGTCGGTGAACAACCATGAGAAGGAATACAGAGTGAGGGTGAACCGTGAGATAACAGAGGACTTCATCAGGAAGATGTCGGAAGGAGTGCCTATACTTGATACAGTGACAAAGAAATGTAAGGTGCGAAAGATAGATGACAGATCATTCATGATAGTGCTGACACAGGGCCTCAACAGGCAGATCAGACGAATGTGTGATGCATTGGGCTACAGGGTAGTGAACCTGAAGAGAGTCAGGGTCTGCAACGTGAAGCTTGGCAATATGAGACCTGGAGAGTTAAGGGAGCTCAGCCGCGAGGAAGAGGCAGAGCTGAGACGGATAGTGGGGATGTAGTAGAGAGTGTATATAGGATTTTTTGTGGGGTGTGTATGGAAGATATTAGTAGAAATACCAGTGAAAATATTAAAGAAAATAATGACATCAGTGGCAATAACGATAATGGTAAGATAGCCAGAATTAAAGAACTTGTAAAGCAGCTCAACGATGCTGCAAAGAAATATTATATGGAAGATACAGAGATCATGAGCAATCTGGAATATGATGCTCTGTACGATGAGCTGAGTGCCCTGGAGAAAGAGACCGGGATGGTCATGAGCAACAGCCCGACGGTCAAGGTAGGATATGAGGTCGTCAGTGAGCTGCCGAAGGAGGCTCACGAGCATCCAATGCTTTCTCTTGACAAGACAAAGGATGTAGGTGCTCTTGCGTCATGGCTTGGCGGTCAGAAGGGCGTAATATCCTGGAAGATGGACGGACTCACAGTTGTTCTCACATATGAGAACGGAGAGATGATAAAAGCGGTTACCCGTGGAAATGGTGAGATAGGCGAGGTCATCACGAACAATGCGAAGGTATTTGCAAATGTACCTCATCACATCCCGTACAAGGGCAAGCTGACGATCAGAGGCGAGGCGGTCATCAAATACTCGGATTTCAATGCGATAAATGAGAAGATAACGGATGCGGAATCTAAGTACAAGAACCCGCGAAATCTGTGCAGCGGCTCAGTGAGACAGCTCGATAACAAGATAACAAAAGAGAGAAATGTACATTTCTTCGCTTTTAATTTAGTGGACGGTGAGGATGTGGACTTCCACAATTCATTCAAATATCAGCTTGACTGGTTGGAGCAGCAGGGATTTACCGTGGTAGAACACTACCTGACAGACTCGGCGGCGATTCCTGATAAGGTGAGGGAATTTTCAGAGAAGATAACGGAGAATGACTTCCCATCGGATGGTCTGGTACTCATGCTGGATGATCTGGCATACGGAAGAAGCCTGGGAA
>OLRZ01001972.1_pt1 | contig 12656 bp, 8 predicted proteins | sample 1671931 | NCBI WGS metagenome assembly OLRZ01 (sample SAMEA3136627, study PRJEB25190) | human gut metagenome | reverse complement strand
ATGCTTCGAAAGATATATCAGCGGAATGTCATAATAGACCACAACCCCAGCGTTCAAGCTGCTTGTAGAAAAGCATTTCCCGGAGCTTGCAGACCGGGTATCTGAGACGGTTTCACCTATGTGCGCGGTGTCGAGATACATCAAGGAAAATTATGAGGATGCTGTTACGGTGTTCATAGGACCTTGTATCGGCAAGAAGGCGGAGAGTGCGGCTGGTGAGAAGGAGTCCGCTGACTATGCATTGACCTACGGAGAGATCAGAGCTATGCTGAGGGCTAAGGATGTTAAGCTGGAGCCAGAGGCAGAGGACAATGATCAGTCCACATTGTTTGGTAAGAAATTTGCAAATGCAGGCGGAGTCACAGCGGCAGTCATAGAGAGTATGAAGGAACTCGGCTGTGATGATGAGGTGAAGGTTTGCAAATGTGATGGCATAGATGCCTGCAAGAAGGCGCTTACCCTTATGAAGTTCAACAGATTCCAGGATGATTTTATGGAAGGCATGGCATGCGAGGGTGGCTGTGTGGGTGGTCCTTCAAGACACAGGGATCCGAACATGGCAATGCGAGACAGAAAAACAGCTCTTGATAATTCTACGGATATCAACATCACAGAGAATCTTGAGAAGCAGGGCGCAGACAAGATCGATATGGTGAGAGATTAAAAAGCTCGATCATGGAGGTGTAAGCCGTTGGCAGGGACAACTTTGGGACCGGCAGATATTCATTTATAGGAGGACAAAATATGACAACTGGCATGATATTTTTTATATGTGTGCTGATATTCGTGGGTGTATCGATTCTCACAGCGATATTTGTATACAAATCACAGATGCGCAAGAGAAGAATGAATCAGGGTCAGGATCAAATTCAGGGGCATGATTCATAGTAGAATGTAGGATAATAAATATAAATAATAAGGCGTATGCAGATGGTGCGTACCGGAATTCCGGATGCACTATCCGGCATACGCCTTTTGTGCGTCATGGGCGTAAATGGGGACGGATGTGGGGACGGAGGTGCCTGCCCCCCTTTGGGGGAAATATGCGAAAAACCGGTCAAAACAGGCGAAATGGGGACGGAGGTACCTGACCCTTTTTTGCAGGCAAAATGGTGAATGGGTATGTGAAAATAAATTAAAATATTTATTTTTTGGTTGACATGATAAAGAGATATGATAATATATGGATGTAGTAATCGAAACTACATGTAAAGTTAATCAAAGACGTAAATTAAAGTAATGTTTATTTTGATTACTAGATAGAATTACGAACTTAGAAGACTTTTTATACTAAGTTAATGCATAATGTGACAAGAAACGGCATGTATCGCCGACGTTAAAAGGCGGAAAAGTCGTTTTACCATATATATCATTAGAACTTATAGTTTATGGAGGAAATAAGAATGTCAACAGAAATGAGACCAGAGCAGGGAATAGCAGGAAAGTTTGTGAGATCAGCCCTTGATGAGAATGGAGTTCTCAGCAAGATAGAGTTCACCAACAGCGAGAACTTTAATTTCGCATATGATGTAATGGATGCTCTGGCAGATAAGGAGCCTGATCAGACAGCGCTCATCTATGTATCAAAGGATAGAACGGTTGAGAAGAAATTCACATTCCAGGATATCAAGGATTATTCCAATAGAGCAGCAAATTATTTCAAGAGCCTGGGTATAAAGAAGGGTGACAAGGTAATGCTTGTATTAAAGAGACATTACCAGTACTGGTTCACCATGATGGCACTCCACAAGATCGGTGCCATAGCTATACCGGCGACAAATATATTAAAGGCAACAGATTATCAGTACAGAATTGAGGCTGCAGGCGTATCGGCGGTTGTGTGCACATCAGATGACGGAATCACAGCATCGATAGATACATTTGCGGATGACAAGCTGACAAAGATAGTTGTGAATCATCCTGTAGAAGGATGGAACTTCTTTGATGAGGGAATCATGGAGTGTAGCACTGAGTTCCCAAGGCCTACGGGTGACGATGCTGTTGGAGGAAAGGACGACATACTTTTCGTCATGTTCACATCAGGAACAACAGAGCATCCAAAGATGGTTGCACACAATCATCTGTACCCGCTTGGACACTATATCACAGCAAAGTACTGGCATTGCAATAAGCCTGGTGAGGTTCACCTCACAGTTTCAGATACAGGCTGGGGTAAGGCTCTCTGGGGTAAACTTTATGGACAGTGGCTGTGCGAGGCTTGCGTATTCGTATTTGACTTTGATACATTCAGCGCAGACACGATATTTAAGCTCATTGAGAAGTACCATATCTCAACATTCTGCGCACCTCCAACACTGTACAGAATCCTTATCCGCATGGATATGAGTAAGTACAACCTCTCATCACTCAGATACTGCACAACAGCAGGTGAGGCGCTTAACCCTGAGGTGTTTGATGTATTTAAGGAGAAGACAGGATTCACTATATATGAAGGCTTTGGTCAGACAGAGACAACACTTACCATTGGAAATCTTGAGAATACAACTCCAAGACCAGGTTCAATGGGAAAGGCAAGCCCAATGTATGACGTGAGGATCATGAAGGCAGACGGAACATTTGCTGCACCTGGGGAGACGGGTGAGATCGTTATAAATATTGCAGACGGAGTACCGGATGGACTGTTCATGGAATACTACAGGGATCCACAGAGAACAGCCGAGGTTATGCATGACGGCTTCTATCACACTGGTGATACAGCATACCAGGATGAGGATGGATACTTCTGGTTCGTTGGACGTGTGGACGATATCATCAAGGTTGCAGGCTACAGAGTAGGACCTTTCGAGATAGAGAATGAGATCATGAGAATCCCTTATGTCCTTGAGTGTGCAGTTACATCAGTACCTGACAGCACAAGAGGTCAGGCGATCAAGGCAACCATTGTTCTCACAGAGGGTACAGTTGGCGATGAGAACCTCAAGAAGGAACTCAAGAGATACTTCAAGGAGAACATCGCAAGCTACAAGAGACCTAGAGTTATCGAGTTCGTTGATGAGATGCCAAAGACCATCAGCGGCAAGGTAAGACGTGTTGAGATCAAGGAAAAGGACTGGAAATAAGTCAGAAATCAGGTGAAAAAAATGATAGATATAGATATGAGTAAGATCAAGCCATATGAGAGATCGGTTTATTATTATGAGACGGACAGGATGCAGATAGTCCACCACTCAAATTACATCAGGTGGATCGAGGAGGCAAGGCTGGACTGGATGAGGCAGATAGGCTGGGATTACAAGTCTATAGAGGATGACGGATATATAATTCCTGTGCTCGGTGTAACTGCTGAGTATAAGAGCATGTGCCACTTTGGCGATGACGTACTGATACATGTCAGCCTTTCGGAGTATACAGGTGTCCGGGTAGGTTTTTCGTATGAGGTCGTGGACAAGAAGACAGGCGAGCTCAGAACACTTTGTACAAGCTCACATTGTCTGCTGGATGGCAACAACAAGCTTGTGTTTATCAGAAAGGCATATCCTGAGCATGATAAGCTGTTTAAGGAGCTGCTTGAGGATTACAAGAAACGCCAGAGTAAATAAACAGAGCTGTTGTCTGGTGTAAAAATAATTTAATATTGTATTAATTGAAGGTTATTAATAGCTGGTAAAAAAAGGTTTATTTAAATTTTTTATCAGCTATTTTTATCTATTTAGCCATGTAATTAGTTAAAACATCCTTTTTATATTATGGCGTAAATGTTATAATGAAAACGGTTTCGTGGAAATATATGGCAGGCTAGATGCTGCTGCAAGGAGGAATTTTTTGAAAGAGATATCACTTGACAAAAAATACTACAAAGAACATATACAGAATATATTATATGATAATTATATGAAGCTGGCGCTGGTCAACATTGATACTGGGGAGTATGTGAGTGTTATCAGCGTGGACAAGAATGCAGATAATTATAAAAGTACCTCTGACGTATCTTCCTATTTTAAGGACAACAAGGGACTGGACTGCTGTCATCCTGATGAAGTCAGAGAATTTGCATATATGTGTGATATGAAGCATGTCAAAGCACTCATAGAAGCCGGAGCCAGATCCATCGTGCGTAATTTCAGGTTCAGATTGAGACTTGGCGAGGACTATGAGTGGGTTTCCATGGATATAGAAGCTGAGAAAGAGCCGAGAGAGGACGGACAATGGGTTGTGTTCGGCATGAGGGCAGTCAGCCTTGACACCCTGGTGCTGGAGGATAGTCTTAGGACACTGACAAGGGTATACAGGCGTATATTCAGGATTGATGTGACGCACAATATTTGCGAGACATTGAGAGGCGGATATATAAGAAGCAGAGATGAGGTTAAGCATGACTGCCTTGGAGATTACATGAAAGACATGACTATGGGTGGTGAGATATTCCCTGACGATGTGGACAGGGTAAGAAAGTGTCTGTCTCCTGAGTTTCTCATAAAATATTTTGCAAATGGACATGACAGATTTACCATTAGATATAAGCGTAAAATGGATATGGTGTACAGATGGGTGATGACAGAGGTCATACCTACTGCTGACTATAGAGATGACAATAAGGTATTCTATCTTTATACGAGGGATATACATGAGGAGTATTCTGAGAGCATAGAGAAACAGGAGCTGTTGGAATTTTACAGTTACAAGGATGCACTTACTCATCTTGGCAATAGAAATGCATTTAACATTCTGTGTGACGCGTACGCGGACCGAAAGGATAAGCGGTCGGTAGGATTTGTATTTAACGATGTGAACAAACTGAAGTATGTGAATGATCATTATGGACATAAAGAAGGAGATCTCTATCTTCAGAGGGTATCGCAGATGCTGGCGCAGCATTTTGGCGAAAATGCATGTTATAGGATAAGCGGCGATGAATTTGTTGTCATCATTATGGATATTACCGAGCAGTCGTTTAACTCAATGATCGCCAGATACAAAGAGGTAATTGACGAGCAGGAGGAGGCTCCGGTTGCGTTCGGTGCAGTCTGGAAGGCTGAGGCTGATTCCATAGACAAGATAATGAACGAAGCCGAAAGACGGATGTATGAGGATAAGAAGAGATTTTATTCGAAGCATCCTGAGGTCAAGAGGCGCGAGAGCGTGGAGAAGGAAGCGAATATAGCTGTAGGAACTACAGAGGATGGAGTTCCGCATTACAGGAATCTTGGAAAGACAGACAGGATATTTGATGCTCTTGCGGCTACAACACTCAGAAATTATATATTTATGGATGATCTCGATACGAATGTTACAAAATGGTCTGCAAGTGCGGTGGATTACTTTGGACTTCCGGGGCAATACATATATGATACACAGAAAGTGTGGGAGAAGCTTATACATCCGGATGACAGAGCAATATTTGAGCAGGACATCACAGAGGTATTTGCGGGGCGCAAAAAGTATCATGATGTAGAATATAGAATGAGAAACAAAAATGGTGAATATGTGGTCTGCACCTGCAGAGGTTTCATCACCAAGAAAGAAAATGGTGATCCGGAGTTCTTTGTGGGCACTGTCATAAACCACGGTGTCATAGATGGGGTTGATCCGGTGACTAACCTGCACAATCAGCATGAGTATACCAAGTATATATCTATACATTTGAGAAACAAGCAGACGATGAGCATTCTGGCAATAGGAATATCCATGTTTAACAGCATCAATATGATGTATGGATATGCATATGGCAATGCTGTTCTTAAGGATTTTGCCACAAAGCTCAAAAATGTCGTCGGTGGAAAGGGACTCGTGTTCAGACTTGACGGAGCAAAATTTGCGATCTGCTCAAACATGTATACCAAACAGGAACTCAAAGAGGTATACAGACATGTACAGAATCTTGCACTTGACAATGTAGGTCTGAATGGCACATCGATCCCGCTTAAATTGTACGGAGGTGGTCTGATATATGACCATGTAGGAGCCGATGAGGACGTGATAAAGAGCAGTGTGGAATATGCCCTGGAGAGATCCAAGGAGGATCATCATGGTGAACTTGTATTCTTCAATGAGGAGATCAAGGACAATGATAGAATGAGACTGCAGCTGTACAGCACAATACACAAATGTGTGGCAAACAACATGGAAGGCTTTTTCATGTGTTACCAGCCTATAGCAAATTCCGAGACAGGGCACATAGTAGGTATGGAGGCTCTTCTCAGATGGAAACACAAGGAATTTGGTGTGGTTCCACCGGGAATATTTATACCGTGGCTTGAGATGGAGCCGTGTTTCTTTGAACTTGGCAACTGGATAATAGAGCAGGCACTCACGGATGGTATGGAGATTCGCAGGATCAGACCTGATTTTGTGGTGAATGTCAATATATCAGCGACTCAGCTTGAGAATCATGGATTCAGGCAGGCTGTTGTGGATATATTAAAAAAGACGAAGTTTCCTCCTGAGTATTTGTGCATAGAGCTCACAGAGAGATGTAAGAATATGGATATAGCATTTCTGAAAAATGAGCTGGAATATTTCAGGAAACTTGGAATAAAGATCGCTATCGATGATTTTGGAACGGGAAATGCTACCTTAAATCTACTCACGGAATTACCGATAGATGAGCTTAAGGTCGATATGTCATTTGTCAGGGGCATACAGGAGAGCAAGCCTAATCAGGTTCTTGTACAGGCGGTTGTGTCATGTGCTCATGAACTCGGATACAAGAGCTGCATTGAAGGCGTCGAGGACAAGACGCTGTTCGATTACCTTCACAGGTATGGTTCCACGTACTATCAGGGATATCATTTCTCCAGACCGGTTTGTCTGGAGGATTTTAAGAAGCTTTTGTGACAGACGACCCGCTTGGTAATATATACATCCGCAATCACGCTTGACTTACTGCACTTCGATTGGGTGCTATCTGCATGGTGCTCCGACCGCCAAAAGGGCGTCGGCGGATCTGCACACCAGCAAGCACCATCGAAGCACAGACGTCTGCGCTACCGATTGTCGGATATATATATTACCAAGCGGGTCTTACGTTGTGTGAGGAAGGACATTTGCGTTATATGCGGTTCCAGCAGCGATAAGGGCGTTGCTGCTTACACCTCGGCAGGAAGCATCGAAGCTCGGTAGTCCGCGCTACCGATTGCAGATATCATAGTACCCCCCTCACCTACATGGGTCGGCCTTCTGACTTTGTAGGTGGGGGCATTGGACTGTGTGGCCGGCTTTTTGTTTTGCTTATTTATGAGAAATAAATTGTCTTATATGTTTACATAAGGTTGACACTGGGCGCTGGCGTTGTTAATATTGCTTTGGTGTGACATTGGATCACGCCAGATATATAGTCCCGGAGATGTTCCGGCGTAAAAAGAAGGGAAGTGCGGTGAGAATCCGTCGCAACAGCCATTACTGTATGCAGGGGAGTGCCCCCTGTCGAGTCAGATCGCTTGCTATATATCTAATTCTTCGAGAGAAGGGTATTTTGAAACTTGTCAATATGCCTTTCTGGGAAAAATTGAAAGGAGATACGTTTATGAGAAGAAGAATTCTTGCGGCATGTATGGCGATGTGCATGGCGGCAGCAACGGTTGTCACAAGCCCATGGGGCGGTGGCATGACAGCGTATGCAGCGGAAGAGACCAAGACGATCACGGTCTCAGCATACGATTACACGGCAGTGGATGCCGGAATCGAGGGCGCCTCGAAGACAGGTGTCATAATGGAACAGACAGTTGAGGTGGATGCGGACACAACTACAACGCAGGCTGTACAGAAGGCATTTGACCAGGCTGGTGTATCAGTTGAAGGAGTATCAAGCGGATATGTGAGCAGTATCAATGGTCTTGGCGCAGGTGTGGGATATTCAGGCTGGATGCTTGCCTATGACAATGACGACTATTCAAACTGGGGAATGAGCAGCATAGCTCTCAGTGATGGAGATAGTCTCAGATTTGATTATACATGCAACGAAGATACGACGACCGATGATATCGGAAATGGCTACTACGGCAATCCGTATGTGAAGACACTCACAGTTGCAGGACAGACATTCAATATGTCAAAGAAGACGACATTTGATGCGAACTACAACATGACAAATACTTACTATATAAATGGTGAGGAGACAAAGGCAGCAGGTACAGAGGAAGATCCTTTTGTATTTGAGGTTTCTGTCCCTGCAAATGAGGCTCAGGCCGCATACATCACCATGGATACAAGTCTAAACAGCCACTATGCAGTGATCGATGGATGGTCTGTTTCAAAGGAGACTTATGATATAACAAATGGTCTTGATTTCTCGGTTTCTTCATTGGGAGGAAAATACAAATCATATTTCACCATCAAGACAGATCTCAAAGCAAACAACACATCTGACTCCTACAAGGAGATGCTTGACAGTTCGATCAAGTATATCAGAAACACAGTCACAGAGGCTGAGGTTGGTTCTGTAGGTGGAGAGTGGGCAGTTTTGGCTCTTGCCAGGTATGGATATGAGGATCCTGAGTGGTATACAGCATACTACAACAATGTTGTAAAGTACGTTCAGAATATAGGAAGCAACAAGCTTCACTCACGTAAGCTCACAGACAACTCACGAGTTATCATTGGCCTTACAGCAATCGGCGCAGATCCTACAAATGTAGGTGGCTACAACCTTCTTGAGCCACTTGCGAATCTTGAGGATGTTGTATGGCAGGGAATAAATGGCCCTATATATGCTCTTATCGCTCTTGACACAGGAGATTATGAGATCCCTGAGCTGCCAGATGACAGCACAGCGACACAGACGACAAGGGAAGGACTTATCCAGTACATACTTGACAAAGAGATCCCAGGCAGCGGCGGATGGGCTTTATGGGGCTCAAAGGCTGATCCTGACATCACGACAATGGCTGTTCAGGCCCTTGCACCATATTACAATACAAATGCTGATGTAAAGGCTGCAGTCAATCGTGGTATGAAGGCTATATCTGATCAGCAGTTATCAAATGGCGGCATGGGCTCATGGGGAACTATAAACTCAGAGAGCTGCGCTCAGACAGTATGTGCGCTTTCTGATCTTGGAAGAGATGCCGACACAGATCCACAGTATGTAAAGAACATGAATTCTATCTTGGATGCAATGCTTTCATTCTATATTGATGGAGGCGGATTTGCACATGCAGCACAAAATGGAAAACTTTCAGTAAACATGATGGCTACAGAGCAGGCTACATATGCTCTTGTATCATATGACAGATTTAAGACAGGAAAGACGACTCTCTACAACATGAGTGACAGAAAGAAACTCTATACGGAGAGCGCAGATAAGAAGTCAGTTGAGAAGGCAAATGTAACAGTTGCTGATTTCGGCCTTGTATATGATGGAACAGTAAAGGAGCCTAAGGTCACAGTTAAGTATGGTGACATTCTCCTCACAGAGGGCGTTGACTATACAAAGAAATTCAGCAACAACGTAGAGGCTGGAAACACAGCAAAGGTAACTATCATCGGTATGGGTGATTATGAGGGACAGACAGAGAAGACATTCTCAATCTACTCGGCAGAGATAGAGGCGGCGGATGTTGCTATCGATCAGACGGTATTTGTTGCAGATGGAAAGGTTAAGAAACCAAATGTGACGGTTACGCACGCTGGTACGACACTCAAGGCAAATACAGACTACACAGTTGCATTTGTAAACAATGTACTTCCTGGAAAGGCAACACTTACAGTTACAGGTAAGGGCAAGTATACAGGCAAGGTCGTAAAATATTACACATTAAATGCAACACATATCTCAAAGGCAGACATTACAGTTTTAACAGAGGAATATGTTACAGACGGAACAGAGAAGACACCAGCAGTCAGCGTAGCATATAACGGCAAGAAACTTAAGTCTGGTACAGATTACTCAGTAAGATACATCGACAATGTAAACGCAGGAACAGCAAGCGTGAGGATCACAGGAATCAAGTACTACTCAGGTTCAGTTGAGTATACATTTGAGATCAAGCCAATTGAGCTGACTGATGCGGTTGTGACAGTTGACACAGACGATATTGTTGCGGACGGCAGCAAGAAGACACCTACAGTAAATGTAACACTTGGAGATACTGTTCTTGAGGCTGGCAAGGACTTCACAGTTTCGTATTTTAGCAATGTAAAGGTTGGAACAGCGAAGGCTACTGTAACAGGAATTGGAAATTATACAGGAAAGATTAAGCAGGCATTTGAGATCAAGGATGGTAAGACAGAGATAACAGCAGCTTCACTTGAAGAGGGCGCTGTAGCACTTGAGTGGAAGGCTGTAACGGCAGCTGATTCATATGCTGTATACAGAAAGGCTGAGAGCGAGAGCGAATTTGCAAAGATTGCAGAGACAGAGGAACTTAGCTACAGTGATAAGACAGCAGAGGCCGGAGTGTCATATGAGTATGAGGTAAGACCTGTTGTCGGAAAGTCGTTTGGAAGCTCAGAGGCAGTCAAGGTGGCAGTACTTGCAGCACCTGCAGCAAAGCTTACAAATACAAAGGCTGGTATCGAGGTAACATGGAATGTATCAGCAAATGCTGACAGCTATGTGGTACTTAGAAAGACTGGAACATCAGACACATGGGAGAAGATAGCAGACGCTGTTAAGACAACATATGTTGATAAGAATGTGACAGAGAAGACAGTTTACACATACGCAGTACAGGCTGTATCAGAGGCTGGAACATCAGCATATACAGGCAAGAGCGTGACAAGAAAGACTCCTATCACAACACTTGCAACACCAGCAGTTACACTCAGCAATGCAAATGCAGGAGTGACACTGAAGTGGAACAAGGTAGCAGGCGCTAAACAGTATGTTGTTTACAGAAAGGCTGGAAATGCCAAGACATGGACAAAGGTTGCCACTGTTAAGACACGCTCATATGCTGACCGTCAGGTAAAGGCTGGAGTTAAGTACACATATGCGGTAAAGGCATCTGGAGATTATGCAATATCTTCATACAAGGCAAAGGCTATTTACAGAGTAAATGGACAGGCTATAAATTACTACTGCTCACCTGAAAAGGCTAAGATAGAGGTAGAGGTAAAGAAGGATGCAAAGGCAACAGGATATCAGGTACAGTACGCAAAGAGCAGTGCTTTCAGCAGATCTAAGATTGTAACATTTGCTGGAGTAAAGAAGAACGATCTCACAGTTAAGACAGCCGGAGTAGGAACAAAGTATTATGTTCGTGTGAGAAGCTACAAGAAGGTTGGAAGTGCTGTATATTATGGAGCTTGGAGCAGCAGCGTAAGCGTTGTGACTGAGAAGTATTAATTTATATAGTTTATGGATAAAATAAAACAGTTTATAGCAAAATATAAAAAGCAGATTATTGGATCTTGTGTTATGCTCCTGCTCCTGGTGTGGGCTTTCTGGTATGGGGGAAATACTCCCGGTGCCAGAGGATTTCATATAGATAGGGCAGACCAGGGTTCAACCACTGAAAGCCAAGCCGGTGACGCAACAGACATCGGCTCAGGCTCAAGCGGTGACAAACCGGTGGTTGTGACTACACAGGATGGCAGTACAGCGGCGGATACCCAGAGCAGCACTGCTTCGGAGGCGGCTACATCCGGTAAGAAGGAGCAGAACAGTTCTGAGACTACGGACAGCACTAGTTCCGGGGGTGGAACGGATAGTACTGCAGATTCGGGAAAAGACGGAGGAAAGGGTGATGGCAATAAGCCGTCTGATAAACCTTCTGACGGAAAGCCGGGTGTTAACGGAACTACAGAGCGCAGAAATACGACTGAGAACACCCGCACAACGGAGAGTACTAGAACAACGGAGAGTACTAGAACTACGGAGAGTACTAGAACGACAGAAAGTACCCGTACAACGGAGAGTACCCGGACGACAGAGAGCACCCGCACAACGGAGAGTACTAGAACTACGGAGAGTACGCGTACGACCGAGAGTACTCATACAACTGCATCGACAAAGACTACAGAGAATACCACCGAAAAGACAACTGCACCAACGACTGAGAGTTCAAGTGGAGAGACTTACCACTGTACAATATATATAAGTTGCTATACGATTCTGGACAATTGGGACTGGCTCAAGGAGTCAAAACAGGATTATGTACCAGAGGGCGGCGAGATACTTGGAACAGTGAGCGTGTCATTTACGGATGGAGATACGGTGTTTGACGTGCTTAGAGCCGTGTGCAGAGATTACGGAATACAGCTTGAATATAGCTGGACGCCAGCATATGGAAGTTATTATATAGAGGGCATCCACAATCTTTATGAATTTGACTGTGGCAGTTTGTCCGGATGGATGTATTCGGTAAATGGATGGTTTCCAAATTATGGCTGTTCAAAGTACAGACTCAAGGATGGGGACTCGATAAAATGGTTGTATACATGCAAAGGTCTTGGCAGTGATGTCGGAGGCGGCATGTAAAATTATTTTTTATTTAACTGATTGGAGAATATACAGAAAATGAACAGAAATGATTCATTTTCCGGCTATCATCCGATAGTAAATTTGATGTACTTTATATGTGCTATAGGATATGCCCTGGCATTTACCAATCCGGTATGCCTGGGCATATCGTTTATAGTAGCATTTGTGTACTCGGTTATACTTCGGGGACGGCATGGATTTATAACGAATTTGAAATATATGATTCCGCTTATCGTGCTGACGGCACTTTTTAACCCGGCATTCAGCCATCAGG
>OLRZ01001970.1_pt1 | contig 12661 bp, 7 predicted proteins | sample 1671931 | NCBI WGS metagenome assembly OLRZ01 (sample SAMEA3136627, study PRJEB25190) | human gut metagenome | reverse complement strand
TCATCACACTGCCGAATATTTTCAACCACATTCCGCTTGGAAGACTGTGGGGAAGCCTGTTCTTTATCTTTATGTCATTTGCAGCTTTCTCTACCATCCTGGCTGTATTTGAAAATATTATTTCCTGCGGTATGGAGCTTACCGGCTGGAGCCGAAAAAAATCCAGTCTTGTAAATGCCATCGCCATCATCCTTCTGTCTCTGCCATGCGTACTTGGATACAATGTATGGTCCTGGGACTGGCTCAAGGTATTCGGCGGCGCAATTCTCGACCTTGAAGATTTTCTGGTAAGCAACCTGTTCCTGCCTCTCGGTTCCCTGGTATATCTGCTGTTTTGCACAAGCCGCTACGGCTGGGGCTGGAAAAACTACACAACCGAAGCCAATACCGGAAAAGGATTAAAAATTAAAAACTGGATGCGCGGCTACATTACCTATATTCTGCCGCTGATTGTGCTTTTTATCTTTGGATTTGGCATTTATGATAAATTTTTTACAAACTAAGGAGGATTTCTTATGTATCACGCAAATGAATCACGTTACGAAACCATGAAATACCACCGCTGCGGCGACAGCGGACTGATGCTGCCGGAAGTATCTTTGGGCTTCTGGCACAATTTCGGAGATACCGGTGTTTATGAAAATATGAGACAGATGTGCTTTACGGCATTTGACCACGGGATCACACATTTTGATCTGGCAAACAACTATGGACCGCAGCCGGGCAGTGCGGAGGAAAATCTCGGGAAGATCCTTCGGGAAGAGCTTTCTTCCTACCGCGATGAACTGATCATCAGTTCCAAAGCCGGTTTTGACATGTGGCCGGGACCTTATGGAAACTGGGGCAGCCGCAAGTACCTGATTGCCAGCCTTGACCAGAGCTTAAAACGGCTCGGTCTGGACTATGTGGATATTTTCTATCACCACCGCATGGATCCGGATACGCCGCTGGAAGAAACCATGGGTGCACTCGACCAGATCGTGCGAAGCGGAAAAGCACTGTATGTCGGTCTGTCCAACTACGACGGGGAAACCATGAAACGCGCAGCTGCCATCTTAGAAGATCTGCACTGCCCATTTATTATCAACCAGAATTCCTACAATATCTTTAACCGTACCATTGAAGAAAACGGTTTAAAACAGGCCGCAGCAGATGGGAAGAAAGGAATTATTTCTTTCAGCCCGCTCGCGCAGGGTATGCTGACCGACCGCTATCTAAACGGTATTCCAAAAGACAGCCGTGTCAACACGGACGGACGTTTCCTGCATGCGGATCAGTTTGATGAAAAACGGATGGCAAGTATCCGGAGCCTGAATGAGATTGCGGCTGCCCGTGGTGAAAGCCTCGCACAGATGGCACTCAAATGGGTGATCCGGGACGGTGTGGTTACTTCCGTTCTGATCGGAGCTTCCCGCCCGGCACAGATTCTTGAAAATCTGAAAGTGTTAAACTCTGCTCCATTTACGGAGGAGGAACTGAAAAAAATTGATCAGTGTGCACTTTCTCTCTAGGTAAAACAAAAACCCCGGATATTTATTTCCGGGGTTTTGTCTTTTCCTGCATCTGCTACTTGACTTTGACTTTTAATTTTAAAACTTTGGTCTTTCCATTGTTTAAGGTTACTGTCACGCGAATGGACGCAGTTCCTTTTTTGTTCGATTTTATGGTACCCTTCTTGTTTACAGATGCAATTTTTTTGTTATTGCTCTGATAAGAAATGCTTTTTACATTGTCCATATTTAAGGTGGCTGCCAGAGAAACCTTCTTTTGTTTTCCCTTCTTCACCTGAACGGTTTTATTCTTCAATGTAACCGTTTTTAATATTTTCGTTGTGACCTGATCCATATCTTTCTGATCCATAAGGACATAATCCTTATTGGAATCTGCTGAAAAATTCACATTTCCAGCTTTTGTAACCGTATAACTCTTGTCGTTTACAAGGACATAGGCACCTGTCTTTTGATCTTTTGCACACACATACAGCTTATTTCCGGTCTGTATGTCTGCTGTATTTACGGTCAGTGTATAGCTTACGTTGCCAGCCGGATCGGTGACCTGGATCGTCACATCTGTGTGTTTTCCATCGTTTTCTTCCAGTATCTGATTTATCAGATCAGCGGTCACCGTTGTTTTGATGGCTTTATTTTTCCGGGTTCCGGTAACGGTTACGGTTGGCGTATTTTGTCCGGCCGTGTTTCCATCGGACGGTGTTTGTGTACCAGCTGTATTTCCGTTAGACGGTGTTTCTGCATCGGTTTTGTTTCCGTTGGACGGTGTTTCCCCTCCGGCTGTGTTACCACCCGAAGTATTTCCGCCACCAGAACTTCCTCCGGAAGATGAGCCGCCTCCAGTCGTTCCACCGCCTCCGGAAGATGAGCCGCCTCCGGTTGTTCCACCGCCTCCGGAAGATGAGCCGCCTCCGGTTGTTCCACTTCCTCCAGAAGATGAGCCGCCTCCGGTGGAACTGTCCTCTTTGATTGTAACGGTCGCGGCTTCACTTGTCACTGTTTCGTAATAAGTCTGTCCATCCTTATCATCCGGCTCATATACTGCCTTAAACTGATAAGAACCGCCACGTTTTAAGCCTGATACAACCGTATCGGCTTCCCCATATACGAGTTTTTCCTGTGCCTTTATTATGGTTCCGTCCTGATAAAAAGAAATCGAACCAAGCGGAATCCTGCCATTTCGGACTCCATCTACCTGTGCATACAGATGTACGGAATTACCGTTTTCTGTCTCTGCCGTAAGACGAATCGATGGTTTCGCCGCTGTAATGGTAAAGGTTCCGACTTTTTCCTCTATCACATCGTACTGGTTTCCATCCACTTTAAACCAGACATCATAACTGCCCGGCTGCACCGGAACAACATTTTTCCCATCCTGCCGATAGAAAACTTCAGGCTTTACCTGCGAATCTACCGTCTTTCCGTTGTCCGTTCGGACTACATTTACCGTGGAAACAAAGCAGCTCTGTTTCAGCCCTGTGTATGCAGCTGTCTGCTGGATGGTATCATACTGCATCTTTACGGCAATTGGATTTACCGTCACGGTTTCGTTTGCCTGGGAAGGAAGTGCCCTGTAGTTTCCATCGACTGCTCCTGCATAAGAAACTGTAATTGCATTTTCTCCCATATGAAATCCGTTTGCCTCTGAAACCGGAATCTTTATGGCTGCCTCTCCGTTTTGAAGCGTGTTACCGGATACTTCATAAGGGGTCTGGTTAATGTATACCGAAAAACCAGCAGACGGCACGTTCTGTCCCTGTAAGCCGCTATCTGTATAGACCGTCTTCACGGTAAGATTCAGTTCATCCTGCATGGACACGGCCGTTGATAATCCATTTATCGTAGTGGTTGTTTCCTTTTGGAAAACGGGTGAGCCGGAAGTATCCGGATCATTGTTTACAATCAGAGTTACGTTCTGTTCGATCTGTTCATCCGCTGAAAAAGGACGGATTTTGATATGGTAGGTTCCCGGTTTTACCGTAGAACTATTAGCCGTGCTATAGTACATTGGTGTGATCGCATTACTCTTTCCATCTTTTCCCGTTTCGAACATCAAATTAAAATCCGGAATACAAATAAAACTACCTTCCTCATTCGTAACCGTCTCTGAAGAAAGTGTTTTCCCATTAAATGTCACTTCATATTGTAACGGAACATAGACTAAATCTTTAACTGTCTCATCTGTTTCATCCGGCCAGCTCACGTCTGCCAGATATGACTTTCTACCTCCAGAAATCTCTGAAACCGTTGTAGTAATTACCGGATTTTTTATGGTCATATTTTTTACTGCAACCGGTTCCGGTTCATTCCCTGACAACTCACTGGTTTTCCAGATTTCTCCGTTTCCAGACGATGTCCGTTCCAGTGTCATTCCCGCCTGTCCGTCTGTCGGTGTAAAAGAAACCACCGTATCCGCAGCCCTTCCAAGTTCCAGATAGGTGTGATTATACTCCGCAATTCCGGATTTTCCATTTCTTCCATTTAAGGTTTCAAATGTAAGTGCACCCGTAATGGTATCTGTAACATTCAGCGTCTGTTCTTTTCCTAAGATCAGTCGGTTTCCTGCTGAATCCGCACTCACAATCGAATGTACCTGTGGAGTTTCCATCTGGGAAAGATCAATCGCACTTGCCCCTTCCAGCCTGACCGTACAGCTGTCCAACGCTGCCGGTGCAAATGTTCCACCGCCCTTTACTGTGAGGTTTCCTACTTTGCTTATACCTGGAGTTCCGGTATAGGACTGGTCGGTATCTATGGTCAGAAATGTCTTCCCTGCGTGATTTTCAGATACTCCGTATACCTGTTTCGTATCGGAACCGGTAAGTGAAATTTCCACATCACCGGAAACCGTATATTGTCCATCCGCCGCCGGTGGATCCGGCTCCTGCATGGAAAACCAGTCCCCCTGGTTTACATACGGTTCCTTGGCACCGGATGCATAGATTTCCCCATTTTGCGTACCGGAAACGTGCGCAAGCACGATCTGTGTCTTACCGTCATATGTTCCGTTCATGGAACCGGCATAAATATTCCCCAGATTGGTGCCACCACCCGTAATCAGAATCTGTGCCCCTGATCCCGGATGATCCCCCATATTCTTTCCATTCTCATAAAGGGATCCGCCAAAGATATCTACATAACGAAATCCGCTGTCGCACGTAACATCCTCAAGAACAAGTTTATGCCCATTTGCAAAAATTGCATCGTGCAGACGATTGGAAAACCGCAGCGTAATGTTTTTAAATGTCACATCCGTATTCAGGATAAATCCCCCCTTACGGTTGGAAAAAGTATTTCCATTTCCGTTGACGGTCACGCTTTTATCAAAAATAAACGGTTCCGCAGCCTCGGCATTTAAAAAAGCACCACTTCCCAAAATTGAGATTTCATCCCCATTGCCGGCAGCCGCATAGGCATCCTCAAATAAATTGTAGGGATTTCCATAGCTTCCATCTCCGGAATGAATAGAATTTCCATGTTTAAATTCCGTATAGATCGTTCTTGCCGCTGTCTGCACAGCCTCCTGCGCCTTTGCCGGCACGACAGGCTGCACGGTAATACACATGGTGAGCACGATAAAAAATGCCCATAGACGTTTTGCTACATTGTCTGGTTTCATCTGATTGTTCTTTTTCATCCATTTCTCCTGATAATAAGAACAGGGGGATGAGTCAAAAACTCATTCCCCTGTCACTTCATTGATAGTCTCTACCATCATCCTAACATGGTTTCCTATCATCGTCAACAAATTTATGACCTGTTTTTATACCTATATCATCTGCTGATTTTATATTTTATTATTTCTATCTGTTCTATCTGTGTGATATCAATCTTCTGATTGAAAATATAACGAGCCCCACAATATTTCATTTCACTTGCAGATGCATAGCCATCTCCAAGCTCTTCAAGATCTGTATCATCCATGAAAGGATGTTTCTTTTTTTCAGTTCCTTTTCTGTCATCGGTAAGAGGTAACTCTCCTATGGAATATTGCTTTCCGTCTTTTGTTGTTGCAACTACATGATAAAAACACCCTTTTTCTCTCCAGTCATTGACGGGACAAATACTAACCGTATAAGGTGTAATTTCAACAGGGATTGTTTTTTTTGTTTTCTTAACATCCGCTTTTAACATCTTCTCCTTCATTGGAACAACTTTTCCCTTAACCAAAACATTTTTTAATGGCGTATTTGAATTATCCGGTGATTGAAATCCCTTATATACTTTCGGATTTTTCCACGCAGTATCATCGGAATAAAAGCCGCATACATTGATCTGAATACCATCACCTGTATCTATTACATCCACCTTACTGGTAGTATCTAACCCACCTAACCAATAATTTGTTCCTTCCAAAGATTTTACGTTCGGAAGGAACACCTTTGCACGCATAACCTTCGTATTTGAAGCAACCTGAATTGATGATATGATTATCTTTTGTTCTTTTCTGCCATCATCTTCTCTACTGTTTGATTTTGCATCAGAATTTTTTCCACACGCACACAGACAATATAGCATTGTAAAAATTAATAAGTACAGACTGATTTTCTTCATTCATAATCCTCCAATTTCTTTTTCTTTAAAACACTAAGGATTAATATGCTTCCTATCACTATAATTCCAATGCCAGCCACATATTTCATCGAACTTCTGCTCTGTACTCCAGCTCCTGTACTTACCTCAGAATCTTCAATATAAGTATCTGAAATCTCCGCTACAGACTCAAATGAATAGACACCGCTTTCCACATTTTGAGTTTCCGGAATTTTCTCCATAACCGGATACTGATACCCTAACGAAATCCAGATACGTGCTGTTTCATCATCCATCCCAAGTGCAACCGGCTGTCTCATTCCCGGTTGACTTCCCACCAGTACTACTCTCGTACAGTCCGATAATGCCTCTCGTTTTTCCAGAAGTATATCATAGTAAGGTTCCACTGTATGTTCTGCTATCTCTGTAATCATCCATTTTCCGGCATGATTTTTTACTTCTTCCTGTTCTGCTTTTGTCAATACAGACTTTGCTTCTTCACTCAAAGGAAGTCCTTTGGCTACGGTAAACATTCCATATGTCTTTTCCATTTTAAAAGGAATGACCCATACATAATTTGCACTTTCCAGAGCACTTGTGAGTTTTTTCGTATCTGCCGTCTGCAATTTTATAAGATTACAATCCACATATACTTTTAATGCCTTGTCATAATCGATGGTTGCATCCGGCTCTTCTTTTTTCATTTCATCCTGTAAATTACTGATTTCTGTCCAATCGCTGCTCGTTATTAACTGATCCTGATCGGAAACCGGTATTTCCGCGGCATAGACAGCAGAACCTGCTATCGTAAAAATTGCAATCATCATAAGCATTATTTTTAAAATATTTTTCATAGCCATTCCCCCTCTCTTGTGTATACTATACCTCATTTTTCCCATTATTCTTTCTGCATGTTAAAATTGGTTTGATTTTCGTCAAAATCTGCATTAAAAATCCCATAGCATACACCATGGGATTTTTTCAAAGATATAACACAATCTGAACCTCAAATATATTTTCATCGATATTTATAGATTTCCATCCCCCGTATTTGTCTACAACATCCGAAATATTCTGCATACCGATTCCATGCAATGCCTGTTGTTTCTTCCTTGTCAGTAAACGTTCTCCCTGTTTATTGACTTTTCCATCAAACGTATTTTTCACCTGTATACCCAGAATTCCCCTGTCATATTGTATCCGAATCTCCAAAAAACGATCTTTTATCTGCTCCATTGCCTCAATTGCATTGTCCAACAGATTTCCAAACAAAACATTCCAATCATATCCATCCACTGGCAACTGGCACGGAATCACAATCTGCGACTGAATCTGACAGGACATTGCCTCCGCTTTTGCCAGTTTATGATTCAAAATCATATCCAGTTCCAGATTCCCCGTATTCACATACTTATGCTCCGTCTGCAAATGCTCACTCATTTTATTTACATATTCCTGTGCCTTATCATACCTTCCTTCATTAAGATATGTCTGCAGAAGATACATATGGTTTTTCATGTCATGCCGCAAAGAATCCAGCTTTTTCTGATTCTGCTGCATGATATGCATCTGCTCCTGATAGGCCATCATATGTTCCTTTAAAAGCCGTTGCTGCATTTTATCCTGATAAGCTTCTCCCAAACGGTCATACAAATAGAACATTCCAAGATCTACAACGATCATAATAGCCAGTGATAATACTGTTTTTGGCGAATTTTCGCCGGATACACTCTCAAGAGCATATATCCAGACAATATTTCCGGCTAATACAAGAATCATAAAGTAATAGTTCTGTGTTTCCATAACCCTTCGCCGACATATCACCTGTCTTATTCCCATTGCTATGAGCAGATTGACCATTGCACCTGTGATGGTTCCCATTGCCCGCCCTTCGGAAAACAAAGAAAAATCTCCCAGATAATAATACATGATAAATTCTATGGTAAGCCCCAGCAATACTGTAAAACAACCTGCCATTATTTTCTGCAGTATACTTCCTTCATACAATATACCTTCTGCCGCCCAGAGAAGCAGTACCATACTCACCGTAGTTCCCATGGCATTTCGAAAACCAAATGCAACAACTGTATTAATAAGCCATACGAGCACATAAACAATATTTGCCATCCGTGGCAGTTTTCTTTTCTTTTCCAGAAAAACATCCGTCACTTTAAAACTTACATACACACTTAATATGTTACATACCGCTTCAAATATTCTTTCTATGTTATTCACCCGCCACACCTCATCTTTTCCATAATTGCATGATCAAGGTTATTTTTCATAGACCGACTGACCGGAATGTCATCCCCATTGATCATGTGTACGCTGTCTTTCTGAAAAGATTCTGCATACCGCAGATTAATGACATAAGATTTATGTACCACGCAGAATAAATGCGGATTCAACGCAGGAATAACCTCCGAAAGTTTTCCATAAACACATAATGTATCATTTGCTGTTACCACTTGAATTTTTCTGGCAAGGCTCTGCAAATAAAAAACAGAATGTTCTTCTATCCGTATCGAATTTCTTCCTTTCCCAATTTCTATAATATGTGGCTGAAACTGATACAGCCTTTCATATTCATCTAATATATAATCTACTCGTTCCTGTTGTATGGGTTTCACGAGGAAATTCATTGGACGCAGATCAAAAAGCTGCATGGCATACATTTCTTTTGCCGATACAAAAACAATCTGCATGGATTCATATTGGATTTGGGATCGAATCCAGTTTCCAACGATAATCCCCGAGCTGTCCCCTAATTCAATATCCAAAAATAACAAATCATACCTTTCGCTTTGCTGCAGTTTTTGAATAAATTCTGCTCCACTTGTATAACCGTCAACATCCACTTTTATTCTTTTCATTTCTGCAAACCGAAAAATACTTTGTTCCAATTTATAAATAAATTGTATATCATCATCACATATTGCTACTTTTATCATTGTATATCCTGTAATTTATTTTCCTCTCTATTTCAGGATTTCCTGCAGCCGCGCATCTGTATGCAGGAGTTCCTTCGCGCGATCCCGGTACTGCTGCTCATGCAGATACGTGTAGCGGAACGGCTTGATGGACGGTGCCAGATCAACTGCTTTCTCAAAATCCTCCCGATGCAGATCAAGCGTCTTTACATAATCCCAGAACCCCGTCTGCGTAAAGATCGTGTCTACCCTCCGGTAACGATGATCCTGCACAACACTCATCAGATAGGTTGCAATGCCGACCTGAATCCCATGAAGCTGCGGATGCTCAAGCATCTTGTCCAGCGCATGGGAAATCAGATGTTCGCTGCCGCTCGTTGGCGCACTGCTGCCCGCAATCTCATTTGCAATTCCGCTCATCGCAAGAGAATCCAGAAGTTCCTTTAAAAACAGATCATCCTGTATCGAAGTAAACGGTGTGCGCACAAAACTGTTGACTGCTTTCTTTGCAATCATAACAGCAAAATCGTTGACTTTTCCGTACCCATGTTCTTCCTCAAAAATCCAGTCATACAGTGCCGTAATTTTTGATACCATATCGCCGATTCCGGAATATAAAAATTTCTCCGGTGCACTGCGGATAATCCTTGTATCCACCACAATCCCATATGCAAGTTTTGCCGGAACGGACTTGCGGCGTCCTTCCACCAGAAGGGAAGCACTGGCACTTGAAAAGCCATCGCTCGATGCCGATGTCGGGATGCTGATAAACGGCAGATTTCGCAGAAATCCACAATATTTCGCACCATCAATCACTTTTCCGCCACCGATGCCGATGACTGCCTGCGTCTTCGCCGGCATGGAAAATGCAAGACTGGTCAGATCTTCCAACCGCACGGTATCAAGTTCCTGATATTCTAAAATATCAATGTCCTCCTGCTGCAATGCTTCCATAACTGTAGAACCAAACATTTCTACAAGACCGTTTCCAAATAATACAACTACTTTCTGTAACTGTAACTCTTTTAAGTAAATCCCCAGATTGTCCAATGCACCCGCACCGATCTTTAAAAGTGCCGGAATGGAAATGTGTTTTCCTGCCATAATAAATGTTCTCCTTCTCATTCTCTTTTCTATTGATTTTAGTATAAACAAAGGTTCCTGAAATTACAATCAATTCCCCCGAAAAAACACACACGCTTCTCTTTACAATTATGGGTAAGAAAAAAGACGATTTCCTGCGAAACCGTCTTTTTCTTATTAAAATTTTGACGAAACTCCTGTAAATTTACTTTGTCACTTTGATCGTCATCTTTACAGTCTTTGTCTTTCCGTTCTTTAAAGTGACTTTTACTTTCACAACTGCTTTGCCAGCTTTCTTTGCGACAATTGTACCATTTTTATTCACGGTTACAACCGACTTTTTGGAAGATGTATAAGTGATCTTCTTTACATTTTCCATGTTCAGGTTCTTATCAAAAGTAACTTTTGCCTTCTTTCCGTTTGCAACCGTTTTCTTGGTATCCTTTAATGCAATACTCTTTAAGATTTTACTGCTCAGGGCTTTTGCATCCTTCTCATTCAGCAGTACATAATCACCGGCATCTTTGGTATCCGCTGTCACAGTTCCGTCTTTGGAAACCTTATAAGTCCTGCTGCTGATCAGGACTTTTTCTCCTGTCTTTTTATCAACTTTTACAAGTGTCAGCTTTTTGCCTGCCTGCAGATCCTTCGCATTGACAGATACGCTGTTCATCACTTTGCCGGAAGCGTTCTTTGTTGTCTGGGTAATCGTGATGTCGCTGGTTCCTGCCTCTTTGACTAATTTTGCGACCACATCTGATGAAATTGTAGTCTTCTTTGTCTCGGAAGCATTCTTTACTGTTTTGTCCAGCTGTGCCCGGGCATCTGTCACTTCTCCCTTATCGTTCTTTTCAACAGTAAGTGTCGCATTTGTATCTTTTGCAATATTCTCAAATGTTTTGTCCGTTTTCCGGGTTTCCGATGGTTTTGTATCTGGTGTTGTATTTCTGGTATCCGGTGTTGTTGTGCTGCCGGAATTTCCACCAGAGGTGCTGCTGCCGGAGGAAGAATTTCCGCCATTATTTCCACTCTGGCTGGTCTGTTTTACTGCAATCAGACCATCGGCATCTGCTTTCGCAGCTTCCGCGTCACTGATCGTTGTTCCTTTGAATGCATCAAAGTAAAGTACCGATTCCACATCTACCGCGGAACCTGCCGGGTTGGAATTACACCAGAGTCCGAATGCCTGCACATCTTTTAAAGCATCCCCACTAAGTTTTCCACCCATCTTCCCTTTAAAAGCTGAGAATGGAACGGTTACTTCATAGGCATCTTCTGTCTTCGCAAGATTGGTCAGATATACTTCATATTCTTCTCCTCCTGCCTTGATCTGTACAACAACCTTCTGCCCTTTTCCATCAAGTTTTGTCCAGAATTTCAATGCATTATAGGCTGAAAAATCTGTATTGCCCAGACTTGCATTTACCAGACCCGTCCAGACTTCCGAACCGGTTGTTTTTAATTTGTAATTAAATGCAGCACCATATGTACCGTCTGCCTTATGCTCCTGATCCAGCGTAAAGGACGAACTGCATCCAGCGGCAGAATTTCCACCGTAAGCTGCATCCAGAAGTCCATTACTCCCGACATAGTAGTCAAAATTTTCCAGCACACCTGCCGGAGCTTTGTCCTTTTCTTTCCCGATACTCAGATTTGTGATCGCAGACAATGTCTTTCCATCTGCAACCAGCGCGATTTCCGCTACATCTGTTTTTCCGATCTGATCCATTTCCTTTTGTGTCAGCTGCGCCGTATAGAATCCATCGGAGCCTTTCGCAGCCGGCAATGTCAACTGTTTGCCTTTTGCCGTATCCTTTACAACAAACGATACCTCATCGGCATTAGAAACACTTGCCTTTAACACAGTTGGCTTTAAAATCGTATCCATATCAAACGGTGCTACCATGTATCCGCTGACATCTTTGTAATTATCCGTCTTTACTCCTGCGTACTTATCGATATTTCCATAGAAATTCGTACCGTTTCCAAATACTGAATCCTCATTGTTGTAGTAAGAAATGAAATCATTGATCATTTCCTGTCCCATGGTATCACTGTATTTATACGGCACATAGAAATTGGTATCGCTGAAATTTGCCCATACCATATAATATGGCATGTCGTTTTTCTTTGCGATATCATTCACTTTCTGATACCAGTTCACACCCGACTTTGCCTCACTGACCGGATTATTTTTTACAAGAAGCCCTTCGTTATCACTTCCATCCTTTTTCATCACACGTACACCGGTCTCCGAAATCGCAGCCAGCTTGTTATGCTGTTTTGCAAGTGATGATACAACCTGACAGGTCTGATCCAGATGATCAAAGAATGAAGTATCACTCTCTGCCGGATAAGTATTAAAATCGTTGTAATAATCAAATGCCAGAATATCTACATAGGCATCTCCCGGATAACGCGACATATACTCCGCCTCGGTCTCCAGCGGTCCGTTTGGTGAATACACATAAAGCATATTATGTACCCCTTTGGATTCCAGATACTCTCTGGTATATGCATACAGACTCTTATAACTTTCCGCCGTGTTTCCAGTTCCCCACCAGAACCATCCGCCGGTATTCTCATGCAGTGGACGGAAGATGACCG
>OLRZ01001960.1_pt1 | contig 12723 bp, 8 predicted proteins | sample 1671931 | NCBI WGS metagenome assembly OLRZ01 (sample SAMEA3136627, study PRJEB25190) | human gut metagenome | reverse complement strand
TGCCTATTGTACAGACATAGTGCTCCAGGTGTCAGCCATAAACGCGGCGCTCAACAGCTTCAATAAGGTACTTCTTGCAGAGCATATCAGGACCTGTGTGGCTGATGACATAAGAAATGGCAAGGATGACACGATAGAGGATCTTGTAAATACGATAACAAGACTTATGAAATAATATAACTGAAATAATGTAACTGAAATAATGTAACTGAAATTATGCAACTGGATGAAATGACAAATGTAATACAGAAAGAAGGTGTGTGCATTGGACAAATACAATGTGACAGGAATGAGCTGCAGTGCATGTAGTGCGAGAGTAGAAAAGGCGGTTTCCAAGGTCGATGGTGTAAGTACATGTCAGGTCAATCTTCTGACAAACTCCATGATGGTGGACGGAACTGCTTCAAGGGATGATATCATATCAGCCGTGGAGAAAGCGGGGTATGGCGCTTCTCCAGCAGATGGCGGAGCGCAGACGAAAAGCAGCGACAAGACTTCGGGCAGTGGACAGTCGGAGAGCGATGCGGCTCTGTCAAAGATGAAGATAAGACTTGTGGCATCTGTCATAATATTGATCCCTCTGATGTATATATCAATGGGACATATGATGTGGAACTGGCCGCTGCCATCGTTCTTTGACGGCAACCATGTGGCAATGGGACTTACACAGATGCTTCTCACCATATTGGTGATGATCATCAACCAGAAGTTCTTTGTCAGTGGATTCAAGGGTGCTATACACGGAGCTCCAAACATGGATACACTGGTCGCCATGGGTTCCGGAGCATCATTTATATACAGTGTATATGTGCTCTTTGCCATGACGGCGGCACAGACCGCGGGAGATGATGCTCAGGTCATGACACTTATGCATGACATTTATTTTGAGTCTGCCGCCATGATACTCGCTCTTATAACCGTTGGAAAGACGCTTGAAGCATATTCCAAGGGACGTACAACGGATGCTTTAAAAGGACTTATGGATCTTGCACCTAAGACTGCTGTTCTCATAAGAGACGGAGCGGAGGTTGCGGTGGGCATAGACGAGGTGGCTGTCGGAGATATATTTGTGGTGAAACCAGGAGAGAGCATTCCTGTTGATGGAATTGTGCTTGGTGGAGATTCTGCAGTGGATGAGTCTACGCTCTCGGGTGAGAGCATACCGGTGGACAAGAGCAAGGGAAGCCGGGTGTCGGCGGCAACCATAAACCAGTCGGGATATTTGAAGTGCAGGGCTACACAGGTTGGAAGTGACACTGCATTGTCCAAAATCATCAACATGGTCAGTGATGCAGCGGCTTCGAAGGCACCGATAGCCAAGATAGCAGACAAGGTATCAGGGGTGTTCGTGCCGGTGGTCATCGCTATTGCAGTGGTTACTATGATCGTATGGCTTATTGCCGGAAAGGAAGTTGGCTACGCGCTGGCGAGAGGAATATCTGTACTTGTGATCAGCTGCCCTTGTGCGCTGGGACTTGCCACACCGGTTGCGATCATGGTTGGAAATGGAATGGGTGCAAAGCACGGTATCCTGTTTAAGACTGCAACAGCTTTGGAGGAGACAGGCAAGACAGGAATAGTCGTCCTCGATAAGACGGGAACAATAACAAAGGGTACTCCGGTTGTTACGGATATAATACCTGCGGAGGGTATAACTAATGAAAGACTTATCATGCTGGCAGCGGCGCTTGAAGGAAGGAGTGAACACCCTCTGGCAAAGGCCATAGTTGACGAGTGGAATGACAATCCTGCGTACAGTGATGCCAGGGAGACAAATGACATCAGTGTCACACAGTTCCGGGCAGCTCCGGGACATGGACTTTCCGGAGTGGTAGATGGAATAGTGATGGTGGGGGGAAACAGAGAATATATAAGCGAATCAGCAACAATCACGGATGAGATGGACGTTCAGGCTGACATGCTGGCAGAACAGGGAAAGACACCGATGTTCTTTGCCGGTAAGCCGGAATCTGGAAACGGAAAGGTGCTCGGTATAATCGCTGTTGCGGATGTTGTGAAGGAGGAGAGCAGGAAGGCTGTAGAGGAGATGCAGAAGATGGGACTCTCGATAGTCATGCTCACAGGTGACAATGAGAGGACTGCAAAGGCGATCGGAGCCCAGGTAGGAGTAGACAGAGTTATCGCCGGAGTGCTTCCTGATGGCAAGGAGAAGGTCGTCAGAGAGCTCATGGACGATGCAAATGTCATAATGGTCGGCGACGGAATAAACGATGCGCCTGCGCTCACGAGGGCAAACATTGGAATTGCAATAGGGGCGGGAACAGATATCGCCATAGATGCTGCCGATATAGTTCTTGTGAAGAGTTCACTGCTGGATGTGCCTGCGGCGATAAGGCTCAGCATGGCGGCAATGAGAAATATCAAGGAGAACCTCTTCTGGGCATTTATCTACAATATAATCGGTATACCTCTTGCAGCAGGTGTGTGGATACCGATATTTGGATGGACTTTAAATCCAATGTTTGGAGCATTTGCCATGAGCCTTTCAAGTTTTTGTGTAGTAACAAACGCGCTGAGGTTGAATTTGGCTGATATTTATGATAAAAATAATAGATACAGGATCAAGGAAAAATATAGAAGCGGATCTGTAGGAGTAAAAGATGAAGGATCAGGTCGCAAGGGAAATGACAGTGATAACACTGAGAATAATTATATAATTGAAAATAATCATAGAATTGAAAATGAGAAAGGAAATGATGATATGAAGAAGACAATGAAGATAGAGGGTATGATGTGCGGACACTGTGAGGCAAGAGTCAAGAAGTGCCTGGAGGCTCTGCCACAGGTCGATCTGGCCGAGGTAAGCCACGAGAAGGGTATAGCGATAGTTACACTAAATGCTGATGTAGATGACGCTGTTCTCACAAAGGCGGTTGAGGATCAGGACTACAAGGTAATCTCAGTTCAGTAATCATTTGTAGAAAAGGAAGTTATACGTGAATGAAGAAAATACTTAACAAACTTCTCAGCAGAATGGTGATAACATGTTTTTTGGTCGTCCTGCAGCTTGCAGTGATGATATTTGGAATTATAATTCTGCAGGAAAGGTACATTTACATCTCAGGAATATTGAAGCTTTTGAGCGTGATAGTTGTATTTCATCTCATAACAAAGGATACCAACCCGATGATCAAAATGGCGTGGATGGTGCCGATACTGCTGTTTCCTGTACTAGGAGGTTTAATGTATGTGCTTTATGGACATGTGCTCATACCGAAGAGGCTTAAGAAGAACATGCTCAGAGTTATGCAGCAGGAAGTGTATGAGAATGTGAAGGGCGCAAATGTCTGCCAGGCAGCAGATATCAAGGGCGAGCCAACGTACAGAATATGCAATTACATGGAGCATGTGGCACAGGCCCCCCTTTATAAGCATACAAATGTAAAATACTATGCAATCGGCGATGATGTCATGGATGACCTTATCAGGGATCTGGAGAGTGCTGAGAAATACATCTTCATGGAGTATTTCATCGTTGATAAGGGATATATGTGGGATACGATCCTGGAGATCCTCAAGAGAAAGGCTGCAGAGGGACTCGATGTAAGATTCATGTATGATGACATAGGATCGGTGTTCAATGTGCCAAAGTATTACTGGAAGGAGCTTGAGTCATACGGAATCAAATGTATGGCGTTCAATCAGGTCGTGCCTTTCTTTGCAACGATATTCAACAACCGAGATCACAGGAAGATAACGGTCATAGATGGCAAGATCGCCCATACCGGCGGATACAATATGGCGGATGAGTATATCAATCGCATAACAAAGTACGGCAGGTGGAAGGACAGCGGAGTGAGACTTGAGGGCGAGGGTGCCTGGAGCTTCACAGTCATGTTCCTCCAGATGTGGAATTATTTCAGATATTCGGAGGGAAGCTACCTGAGTTATAAGCCGGAGGTGGACTTTTCAAATATAGAGGATGGCTATGTACAGCCTTATAAGTCAAGTCCGCTGACCGGAGAGAATGTCGGAGAAAATCTCTATATTCAGATGATAAATGATGCGCAGGAGTATATATACATATTTACCCCGTATCTGATAGTGTGCAATGAGCTGATGACGGCACTCAAGCTTGCAGCCAAGAGAGACGTGGATGTGCGAATAGTCACACCAGCCATACCGGATAAAAAGTATATATACAAGATGACACAGTCCAACTACAAGGAGCTGCTTCTTGCTGGCGTGAGGATATACCAGTATACACCTGGATTTATACATTCCAAGACACTTATTATGGACGGAAGGCTTGCGTCGGTGGGGTCGATCAATATGGACAACAGAAGCTTCTATCACCACTTTGAGTGTGGCGCCCTGCTCTATGACTGCAAGGCGATAGCGGATGTCAAGAATGATATGTTTGCAACATTTGAGGAGTCGGAGGAGATAGACATACTTTGGTGTAGAAATAACATAAGCAAGGTGTCCCTGATAGGACCGCTGCTCAACCTGTTATCGCCACTGCTTTAAAAGGAGACTCGAAATGGATAAGATTCGTAAGAAAAAATCTGATGATTCCGGGACGGCGCAGGACTGGCTCAGCACGATATTTCTGTTATATATGGGAACTCTGTATCCACTCATAATGCACGACAAATATTTTGACATCACACTAACTAAGTACAAGGCATTTGAGGTGGCGCTGTGTGTGTACGCGGTGCTCATGGTGCTGGCAGTGCTGCTCGATGTGTTTGACGGGAAAAAGCCATTTGTGATGTTTAAGTACAGAAAAAGCTATGTTGCAACGGACTGGTTCATGGCTGGCTTTTTCGTAGCCAATGTACTTGCGTTTGTGATGGCATCAGATAAAATGGCCGCCTATACTGGCGAGGAGGGCAGAAGGTGCGGACTTCAGTTTATGATCCTTGCCATGCTCCTGTATGTCTGTATGGGACGCGGCCTGCGTCTTAGAAAATGTGTGTTCCCGGCATTTCTGTGTGTCGGTTCATTTACGTGTATAATCGCGGTTTTTCAGTATGTCGGTATAGATTTCCTTGGAATAAGGGACGGGCTAGCATCCAGCATAATGGATATATACATATCGACATTTGGCAATATAGATATATTTGCAAGCTTTCTGTGCGTGCTGATCCCTGTCGGATTTGGTGTGGGGCTTGACGACCGTAGGATATATGATGGTGATGCCACATGGAAGTTCAATTGGGTGAAGCTCTCCGCCTGGACTGCGGTATTTACAGGGGCGGCTGCGACAGTTGTGACAAATGCAGATCTGGCGTATGCAGGTGTCTGTGCAGCAGCCGCGATATTGCTCCTGGTTTCAACATACCGTGGAAGGATAAAGGAATTTGTGGAACTGATGCTTGTGATGTCACTTGGATTTCTTGCGGTGAGTCTGCTTCTTAAGACAACGCCGGAGAGTATCGCAAAGTTAGATGGTATAAGTAATTTTGCGAGAAATACGGAACTGATAGCAGTGGCTTCTGGTGTGCTTGCGGTGATCCGTATCGTTATCTATGCAGTATCGAGACTTAGACTGTCAAGGAAAGATTCGAATGGTAACACATTTAATAGGTCAGGGAAGATCTCACTTGTGGTATGTTCGGTCCTTGTGATTGCAGGAATAGTGTGCGCGGTCATTTTCAGCTCGGTGAAGGCCGATGGGATATTCAGATTTGACGATTCATGGGGTAATTACCGTGGATATGTGTGGAGCAGGCTTGTCAGCCCGTACAAGGAGTTCCCATTGGTAAATAAGCTGTTCGGATACGGAAATGAGTCTGTCAAGAGCATAATGACAGCCGGATATTATGATGAGATGATATCCAAGGTGGGGGTCGTGTATGATAATGCCCACAATGAGTATCTGCAGTATTTGGTAACCACGGGAGTACTCGGCGCGGTGACATACGTTGGACTTATCGTGTCTGCATTTGTCAGTATGATAAGGACGGCATTCAGTTCGTCTGACCATGATTTCTGTGCGTGCATTGCAGTTGCTCTTGGAATAGCCGGTTATGCTGTTCAGGCGTTATTCAACCTCAACCAGTCGCTGACGACGCCGTACATTTTTCTGCTTGCCGCCATGGCAGCCGGAATCGGCAGGAGACTGAAACTGCAGAGGAAGTAGGCAGATAATATTATAAAACGATTATATTTATGGTTGAACTTACTTGTCACCTGACATGGTTAAATGTTATAATATCTGTCTGTGTGGTGATTTATTGTAAATTTATATTGATAAGAGATATTACTATGATATAAATGACTGCGACAGATATAAAGAGATATACAAAAAATGTAGGAGGTCTATAGGACATGCAGATTTATGACGAGCTTGTAGCCAGAGGGCTTATAGCGCAGACAACAGATGAAGATGAAATTAGAGATTTGGTAAATAATGGTAAGGCAGTATTCTATATCGGATTTGATCCGACTGCGGACAGCCTGCATGTAGGCCATTTCATGGCGCTCTGTCTGATGAAGAGACTTCAGATGGCAGGCAACAAGCCTATCGCGCTGATAGGCGGTGGTACAGCCATGATCGGTGATCCATCAGGCCGTACAGATATGAGACAGATGATGACAAAGGAGACTATCCAGCACAACGTTGACTGCTTCAAGAAGCAGATGAGCAAATTCATCGACTTCTCAGAGGACAAGGCACTCCTTGTCAACAATGCAGACTGGCTTCTTGATCTTAACTATGTTGATGTTCTCCGTGATGTGGGAGCCTGCTTCTCAGTAAACAACATGCTCCGCGCAGAGTGCTACAAGCAGCGTATGGAGAAGGGACTCAGCTTCCTTGAGTTCAACTACATGATTATGCAGAGTTACGATTTCTACGCACTGTACCAGAAGTACGGCTGCAACATGCAGTTCGGCGGTGACGACCAGTGGAGCAACATGCTCGGCGGTACAGAGCTTATCAGAAGAAAGCTTGGCAAGGACGCATATGCCATGACGATCACACTTCTTCTCAATTCAGAGGGCAAGAAGATGGGTAAGACACAGAAGGGTGCTGTATGGCTTGATCCTAATAAGACTTCACCATTTGAGTTCTATCAGTACTGGAGAAATGTCGCAGATGCAGATGTCCTGAAGTGCATCCGTATGCTCACATTCCTTCCACTTGAGGAGATAGATAAGATGGATAGCTGGGAGGGCAGCCAGCTCAACCAGGCAAAGGAGATCCTTGCATACGAGCTCACAAAACTTGTACACGGCGAGGAGGAGGCTGCTAAGGCACAGGAGAGCGCAAGAGCACTGTTCTCAAAGGGCGTTGCAGCAGACATGCCATCAGTAACACTTGCAGCAGACGACTTCAAGGACGGCTCGATCGATATTGTGTCAGTTCTCGTAAAGTCAGGACTTGTAACATCACGTAACGAGGGCAGACGTGCCGTTGATCAGGGCGGTGTCGTTGTGGATGGTGAGAAGATCACAGATGTCCAGACTACAATTCCAGAGGAGAAGTTCGACGGAGAGGGCGTTGTTGTGAGACGTGGAAAGAAGAACTTCAGGAAGGTTAGTAAGTAAGAGTCGTTGATGCTTTGAGTGATATCAAGGCGAACGGCCAGAAGTTATAAAAAAGGGAAGCGATGAGCTTCCCTTTTTATGTACTATAAATATCCCCCCTTGATATAACTGTAAGTAGCAACAGTGTATTGTGTATATGTAGTTGAAATTTACATGTGATTAGGAGGATAGTGAGTATGAGAAGACGTATCATTTATAGTGCTGTAATTGTTATTTGTGTGATTTTGATGATTTGTGCGATACAAGTATGGGATAATAAGGCTAGAGACAAGATCAATACACTAACAGTAAACATTTTTGAGAAAAATGATAATGAGCCTGAAATTTATAAAAAACAGTTAATGTATATATCCCTTGCAATACAAGAAAGATGGAGTTTCAAAACTTGTGAATATAATAAAGTATGTTATATTGATGAGTATGAAAATGCTGGATATATTGAAAAAGATCTTAATGAAGATGGAATTCCTGAGCTTATAATAGGGCAGAGGTTTGCCTCAGGAAATGGTATAAAAAGTCAAAGAATATATCAATGCTATACAATTGATGACTAGGGGAATATAGTCTCTCTTCTAGACTCTCTTTCAAAATACTATTTTATATATCCAAATAGATTTGGAATGTGTAGTTTTGGAGATAAATCAAATTCATTTTCAAATGTGTATGTTTTGAAAAATGGTGAGTTAGTAACAGATGATGATGACCTTCCAGATATGAACGAAGAAATATTGGAAATGAAAGAGATACCAATGGATTTCAGTGGTAAAGAAGGATTAGAAAATGTTCTTATTAGAATAAACAATGCATTGCCAATACCCAAAGCCCAAAAAGGTCCATGGGAAGATACAGTGGATTCGGTAACGATTGTATTGATAGAATGGGGGAAGTCAACGGATCTTTCGGTAAAGGAAATATCAGATGTTACAAAAGAATGGGTAGAAAAGAGACCGCCATCAGGACAGAATAATTTTATTTTTGATATGGGACAGGTTGATAAATGTTATCAGGACCTTATAAATAATGGGACAGTGAAGCAGCCTTTAGATTCTGTTGAAGAAGTTATGAATGTTGTAGGATTACGATGATATGTCAGATATACAGAATAATGTTGCAGCATGGTTTACGACAACTTAGTTGGATCTAATATATATGGAAAAACGAGTATATATAGAGAAAATAAACACGGTATTTTTCAAATAAAAATTGAAAATACCGTGTTTATTTTGTGTTTTAATAATCTCCCCCCTTGTGATCTCGTAGTTTTGGAAGTGTTAATATGGATTTATAACATAAAAAACAAATAAGCAATGAGCTTAGGGATAGCCAGAAAGGAGAAGCATATGGGTAATATAATTGTTGATGAAGCAGATTCATTAGACTTTTTTAAGGGAGGTATTGATATGGATGATTATGGTTTGATCGATGTAGATCACGAAGATGCAGACTATAAGGGAAGTGATGACGAGGATTTATCAGACGAGTCTGCAGAAAAAATAGATGTTTCAGATATTATGACAAGAATAAGTCAGTTAATGGTAGAAAATGCTGTTGAGGATCTAAAGGATGATGGATCTGATGAATGTATTAGTGCTGAGGATTATCATAATAGAGGCGTAGAACTCTCTCTCAAGAGAAATATGAATAACGCAATCGAAGCCTGTGAGGAGGGATTGAGTAACTTCCCTAATAATGTTAACTTGATTGCAGATATTATGAGGTACAATGCCGAAAAGGGGGATTATGAGCAGGCTTCATTTTATTATGAAATAATGAAAACACGGATTTCCATTGAACGTTGGAATTGGAGAGCGTTTACGTTTGCATTGGACTATCTTATTGGTGAGGATCCAGTTAAGAATGAACAGGAATGCAGGAAGCTCATTTCTAATTATAAGAAGTATATTCCGTATGAAGAGAAGTCTTTTGTGGCAGAGAGTGAACTGGAAGAGGCCCTTGGGAATGATAATAGATGTACAGAGGTTCTTGAGGAAGCTTTGGATGAACATGTAAATGCATGTCAGTGCGCACTTAAACTTGCTGTCAGACAGCTTGAGAGAGGCATGTATGAGGATGCTATAAGAACTGCTAATTATGGAATGGCGGCTTCTGCAATGATTCAGCCAACGACCAATATTGCATATCTGTATCTTGTAAGAGCACTGGCAAAAGATGCTCTGCTTCATATGAAACAGTATAGAGGTGAGACGATAGAAAAGGCTGAAGTGGATGAACTTAGCCAGGAATACCTTAATATAGCATCGGAGTTTGTGGAACTTAGAGGACGATTGGGATTGATTATGAAGAGAAACAGTATGCTTAAGTTTCTTAAGACAGTTGAGTGAGTCTTGATGAACAACTGGCAAAAGCAATAAATATTATTCGATGAAATGACTGAAAAGTTATTTCATCGATAATGCCAGTGTGAAAATACCATAATAGGAGGGAATCGATATGGAAAAAATAAGTGAAATAAAAAAGATGATATTACATTTGAGCGATAAAGAAATAATGCAGTTGCTTTGTGGAAATAAGGGAATAGGAAAAGTTGACATAAAAAAAGAAGATAGAGGAAAGTGGTATGATACACATATATGCGCTCTTCCGAAAGAGGGAGCTGACAATCTCAAAGAACTCGAAAACCAGGTTTCTCTGATCCAGAGTGCATCTAATGTAGATAAAAAACTTTTGAGATATTTGAGAATTTTGAGAAATATGAGACTTGAGGTACCAGATTTTTTTCGTGATGATATAGATCCAAGAGTAATTTATGCAAAATTGAATGCATTTTGTAAGAAATATGATATTCCAGAAGAAATAATACAGAAGATAATACCGGCGGTCGTTACATATATTGATACAGGACATATGAGACCAATTATATTGGTTGGCGATAAGGGGTGCGGAAAAACAACAGCACTGAAACTCTTGCTTAATGAGGCTTTAAGTATTCCAGTGGAAATCGTAAAGGTTCCACAGACAGATGGTGGACATGGCCTTACAGGGGATTGTGGTTCATATAAGTCTGCAGATGCGGGCATACTTGCAAAAGCACGTATAAATAATGATTCTCTTATTGTGGCATATATTTTTGATGAGATAGATAAGGTAACACATGATAGAAATCGTGCAAATATTGACGATGAGCTTCTCTCCATTACGGACAGTTCAAGGTCAGATATATTTGACGATTATCTTGAATGTAGGCTTGTTGGTTTGGAGTACTGTCCGATATTTTTTACTGCAAATAACCTGAATGACATCAATCCTATTCTTGTAGATCGTTGTACTGTTATAAAATTCCCAAATGCAAGTGATTCAAGAATAAAGTCTATTGCAAGAAAATATGTAGAAGAGAGGCTCAAGTCAAATCTTTATAAAAATATCATGTTTAATTATACCCTCATGGACAAATCAATAGAAAAAATGGTGGCACATGATGTTACTTCGTTAAGAAAACATGAGCAGCTTATTGAAAATGTCCTACAGAGTGCTCTTAACGTATTGCTAGTTCAGAAGGCGGGATCCGTTGTAGAAGTTACCGAAGATATGTTTAAGACTGCTGAAAATGACATAATGGGAATTGAAAAAAAACATATTGGATTTACATAGAATACCAAGTAATATAATATTAAAAATTAAATGGATAGAGGGAGAGAATTTATATGATAAAGGTCTTTGTGTCCAGTACTTTTAGAGATATGGACTATGAAAGAGATCTATTACATGATGAAATAATTCCTGAAATAAACGAATATTGCAGACCATATGGAGAACAGATACAGTTATGTGATCTTCGGTGGGGAATTGATACTTCAGGATTTAATGAAATAGATAGTTCAAAGAAGGTATTGTCGGTTTGTCAGGACGAAATAGATAGATGTAAACCTTATATCATATCGTTTCTTGGAGAAAGATATGGCTGGGTACCAAACATTGATGATCTATTAGATGATTCAGAATATTATATATCCCAGAACATGATAGGTAAAAGTGTTACCGAATTGGAAATACAATATGGGGCATTGACATGTAATAATCCAAATGCTTTTTTTTATTTTCGTAAATTAGATGGTGATCCTCCAAGAGATTATATGTCGGAGAGTGAAGATAGTAATAAAAAACTTACAGCGTTGAAAAGGGAAATAAGGAATAAAGCAGATGAACGTGTAAGGACATATAATGTTATTTGGAAGGATAATGTTATGGTTGGACTGGAGCAGTTAAAAGCTATTGTTATTAGCGATTTGAAGAGAATTGTTGATAAAGAGCTGAGTATATATAAACATCTTTCAGATTTCGAAAAAGATCAGAGACAAAATTGGAGTTTGGCGGAAGTAAAAAATATACAATATAGTTACAGACCAGATATAGAAAATAATATTCAGCGGTTTATAAATGAAGGGGTAAAGATTATTGGAATAAAAGGAAAAAGTGGTTCGGGGAAAAGTTCATTAGCAAGTCATTTTACATATGAATTTGGAAATCAGGGAATGTACGTTCTACCAGTGTTTTGCGGAAATACAAAAAGCAGCTTGTCGTTGATAGGGATAACGCAGTATATCTGCAGCTTCTTTCAGGAAAATTTTGGATACATGATACTGGGTGAGAATAGTAGATCTAATATTGATATTGTTGAGAAAATGAACTATTTCTTATCAAGATATTCACGAGAACAGCAACGACATTTGGTCATAATACTGGACGCAATAGATCAGATGGCTGTGGGGGCCAGCAGTATATTAGGAATATTTAGATATATTCCGGATAAGATTACTGTTCTTTTGACGTATACAGATAAGTATATTCCTGAAAAACCGATAAAATATATAGAATTAAGGGATATGGATACAGAGGATAGACGAAAAATATTACAAGGAATACTACATTCGAATGTAAACAAGATAAGTAAAACGGTATTTACTAAAATTGTAGAAATGACAAGTATATCTACACCTTTACAACTTGGTATTATTTACAATATTTTGTTAATGTTTGATCGTGAAGACTTCGGAAAGATGAGAAAAGGTAACGATGGGCTTAGTGAGATAGAAAAAATCAACCTGTATCAGATAGAATTGATCAGACAGATTCAGAATGATATAGGAAAATATTATTTGGATAGATTGTCATTAAAAATAAATAAGAACCTTATAGATGTAGTGATATGTTATATAGCTTTTTCAAGACAGGGATTGAGAGAAAAAG
>OLRZ01001958.1_pt1 | contig 12741 bp, 16 predicted proteins | sample 1671931 | NCBI WGS metagenome assembly OLRZ01 (sample SAMEA3136627, study PRJEB25190) | human gut metagenome | reverse complement strand
TACGAAAATAATATGATACTGTAACAAATACTTGTGTCTGTTTTTTGATTTCCATATTCCCATAACGCAAGTATAGCACAAGCCACCACTTTAGGCCACCTTATCCCACCGTCTAAAGCCAGTGGGTTAAGGTAGCCCTATTTCAAGAGCTATTCTCAAGTTTTATAAAAGATATTTTGGTAAATTATTACCAAAATATCTCGCAGGAGCAATTACCCTGTATTCAAAAACTCTACTCTTTGCTCTATCTTTTTTTAAAATCAGATGATTCTATTTTCTCAATTGTAATTGTTCCATCTTCTATTTCATCAAATACTGCCTCTGTCTCTGCTCAATTCAGGTCTATCAATTTTTACATGAAACTAACCTATTTTTCATAGACTAACTGGTCCATAAACCCAGTAAATTCTCATTGCACCAGCGAGTAAGAACACTACTCAAGAAAAACCAACTAACACGCCTTCTGAAACTCCAGTTATAACAGTTTCAGATCGCTCCTTGGAATTTTCTAATTACTTCTTAAATTTATATTTTCCTTTTCCATGACCAGATACTGGTTCAATAATATCTGCCTGCACCAAATTGGAAAGAAGTTTTGAAGCACCTGAACCTTTCAGCTCAAGAAGTTCCATAACTGCACTTCTTCCAAACACCTCATCAAAATCAAACTTTTCAAAGAGTCTATGGATATGAACCGTCGTTTTTGCTGAGAAGTCGCTGCCTTTTTCGGAAAGTACACTTTCAATATCCACTTTTGTTTCTTGAATGTCCACTTTTTTATTCTCAATATCCACTTTCGAATCTCCAATATCCACTTTTTCTTCGTTCAAAAGTCCACTTATATGAAGATTTCGATTATGAAGCTCATTTTTCTCGTTCAAGAGCAGATTTCTGAGAAACGCTTCCAGATACTCTGTTGTTTCGTGAATGCCTTTTTGCAGATTCGTATAATTTGCACGGACAAGTGCATTTCTAAAATACCACGCATTTTCCGCAAATATATCATTTGTTACAGAAAAGCCAAGTGTCCCGAGATACTTGATAAAGAATACTGCCGTTGTCCTTGTGTTACCCTCACCGAAAATGTGGATTTGCCACAATCGTGAAACAAACACTGCAAGATGATGGATAACCTCATCCATCGAAAGTCCTTTATAGCTGAAATCCCTTTCCTGTGAAAAATCATATTCAAGCGTCTCTCTCAATTCTGATGCACTTCCATACATTACAGTTGCGCCATCAAGTACCCACTCTTTTTTCGTAATATTGTAATCTCTGATTTTTCCGGCATGCTTATATATTCCCCGAAAAAGTTTACGATGGATTGAGATATATTCATTCGGAGAAAAGGAAAATGCTGTTTCAGAAAGTATCCCTGCAATACGGGAAGATACCTTATCCGCTTCTTCTATACGTTCCTCATCCGAAAAATGCACAGGTTCTTCCCCATAATAGCTGTCGATAAGGCTCTGTGCTTCTTTCATCGTGATTTTGCCTTCAATGTTCTGAATGGCGGTATCAATCAAATATTTAGATGGTTTGAGTCCGTCCACTGCCTGAAGTCCGATTGCCGTACTCCAAGCATACCCCTTATGAACTTTATCCGGCTCAGACTCCCTCAAATATTCCTTAAACGGGTCTTTTTCCATATCCACTACCTCGCCTCATAGTCTTATAAATGGCACTTTTATTATATATAATGGTCTTTTCATGGATAATCTTCTTTAAATTCATCTTCATGTCTTTTGAAGAAATTATAAAAATATCGCACATTATCCAAATCACTCCATTTTGCAACATCATACTATAGTTTCTAACACATAAGAATCATCATATTGTCATCCAGATCACCTCCTTTAGATTCCACCCATTTCTGAATAATAACTTTTAAGATCTTCCTGTAATTGATCTCGTATTCTCTCCCAGTCTGAATCTTCCATCTGGCTATACAACACATGATTCATGGAAATAACATTCAGATCCTTTGAGTAATACAAAAATCTCTTTCGTTCAAACTTTTCAAAAGGATTTGTCAGCATATTCCTACATATAGCTTTCCTATCCTTAAGCATCTCTTCATTATACGGACATGTACTTCTATCTACCTGTAGCCCTCTGTCTAATCTGTCTTGGTAAAACGCAATGTAATCATCCAGCACCTCATCAATCTTTGCATCCCCGATTGAATTTATATACTTAATAAAGGCAAGCATGAATGGCATTCTATACGATAATGAGTAATCTCTTTCTTCTAAAAATTCAAAGAAATCATCTTTTATCGTTTTATCGCTATGCTCTTTTATACCAAGTTCATTCCTATATTTCTCTACGTCTTCCGGACTAAACAGAAATAGTGATTTACTTCCGAATTTATACTCTACAGTTGGCAATATTTTTTTCTTCTTAATCCAACCAGTCACTGTTCCCGTACTAACAAAGTATTCTCTAGCAACCTGTTCCTGACTCAAGTAATCACCATATTTATCTTCAAACGAATTAATGTCCACTTCGGTAATTCGTTCTATTCTCTCTTCTATGCCATCAATAACCAACAACTCACCTGATATGTAATCTGTTCGTGTAATATCGCCAAACGGCACATAATATGGATTTGCAAATATCGAATGCATATTGCAATTGTAAAGTCTGAATTGAAATACTGGATTACTCTCTTTAATACCGGAGCCACTGCGTGATGTGCTTCATCTACTACCACATAACTGTAATAATCTGTTTGAAAATCCGTATAATGTCTTGCCATAAATGCATAAGTTCTTATATCGATCTTATCTACCAATTCAGGAAGCGAAGTCTTTATTCTCTCTTCCCAGTCAGCCAGTATATTTACCCCGGGAACAAGAATAAGTCCTTTGAAGCCATGATTCTTCTTGGAAAATTCTCTCAAATCCTCTTCTACAATCCTTGACTTACCTGCTGCTGTAGGTAGGACTATCAAAAAAGCCTTTATGCCAGCTTCTCTTCGTTGCTGAATCTCCTGCAAGCTAACCGTTTGGTGCTCATATAGTTCAACTGGTCTATCAATTTTCAAACCATTATCAACAAATCCAGACGTATCCTTTCCGAAAAACTGCTTAATGTCATCCTCTATTCGATTATCAAAAGCACAATCCTCTGAAGAAAATCTGAATAACTTTATTCCCCACAAAGCACATATGTTTTGCTTTCTCAACTGATTCTTATATCTTTCAACACCTATAATCTGTGGATGATGATATGTAACCCCATTTTCTTCTACTGCAAGCGTCAAATTTTCAAGTATCTCCACAAACTTATCTTGAGTAAGTTTATTAAACCATTTAGCAACCAACACCTTTTGAGCTGTCAGTCCCTTTTCAAAGAACTCACCGTTCCGCTTGTCAGCGATATTAATTATCTTCAACGAAAAAGGCTTATAGTTTCTTGTAGATTCCGCATTGTCCGGGACAAGCCTTGCTTTGCAGTTCGGACAGGATATAGCAAGTTGGACTTAATACCGGAATGCCATCAACCATCATTTGTCCGGTTTTTAGTAATTCATAATACGCTTCATTCAAAAGGATTGCCGACAAACTGGATATTTCATCATCTATCGGAAGCGGTGTGAAAACTGCATCATCTTCCAATATAATAAAATCCGGATTTCTAGAAAATATCTCTATCATATATGGATATTCTTTACTTTTCGGAGATGTGAAACGATAAAACTGTGCATTTCCGGTGCTTTTATTCAAATGATCATATCCTGCTTCTTTGACATACTCCCAAAACTGCCTACCGAACTCCGCTGTTATGGATTCAACAATCAATACAATATCTACATCTTTTGTAGCACGAAACGGTAATTCTTCATTTTCCATAATCAAATCACACGCTGTCCCACCAATGATGACATATTGATTTTCAAAACCCTGAAATCTTTCCTTAAATTTTGTAAATCCGCTGACCATTACTCATGCAACCTTCTTTCCTGCAATTCATCTACTGCTTCTTCAATTCTTTCATCATTTGTATCTGTAAAAGATAAAACAAGTGAAATATCATCAGCACTGTTATCCTCTGAAAATTGTTTCGGATTGTATGCCCATAATTCAAGTCTTACCTGCTCATCCGGGTCTATCAATTCATCAGTCAGCAAGGTTTTATTATAATCTTTCTCGCTAATTGCATAGGTAACAACTCTGCTTGGATTTAGCATTGTTTTTTCAGAAAGTGCCGTTTCCCCTGCAAGAACCATATTTTCCGTAACTTGCGTCTTATCTATATACCCTGCTTTGCGGACAGGAGTCGTCAAATATACTTTTGCTTTTTCAAATAATTCATCTCGCTTATATTTTGACTCAATAAACTTATTAACACCGTCTTTTGCTACAAGAAATAAATCCGTCGCTTCCAACTGCTTTACTGCTCTGGTCAAGGTCATTGATGTAAATGGAAGCACTTTTCCGGCTTCTGAAATATACAATCGTTTTTTCTTATTGTACAGATAAAATAAAAACAACTGTTGCGTGGAGTAAACAAACTTACCCGTCAGCTTTGCCAGTTCTTTCTCATCTGTAAGCATTGTTCCGATGAAAGGAAGAAAGACCTGCTTATCAGTAATAAACGGTATATTATTTTCTATAAGGCTTTTTCTTCGATGATTTGATACCGTTGCAAGTTCAAATACGACTGGTACATTATCAATCTGCTGTATTTTTACGATTTGTTTTTTCAATGCCGGAAGTGTGGCAAGTTCTTCTGTGGGAGCAAGCATTATACAGCGTCTGTTTCCAATATATGCTGTGTGAAAATCATAACTTCCTGCAATATAAACAGGCAAAGAATCCTGATGATTCCATGCTTCATATTTTATAGAAATCCCGAATACGCTTATAAGCATATTTCTTATTCTCCTTTTAACTCAATTTCTTTCATTTTAACTTAGATAGTGTTAAAAGTCAATTTTTTGAGTTATTTTAAGTTTGTGCAGATGGTCTGACAAAACTCTTTCATAAGCAAAATTTTCACTCAATGAGTGGAAATTCTACAATGCCCAAATTACATTCTAAATTTATATTTCCCTTTTCCGTGACCAGATACTGGTTCAATAATGTCTGCCTTTGCCAAATTGGAAAGAAGTTTTGAAGCACCTGAACCTTTCAGCCCAAGAAGTTCCTCGGACTGTTTGTCGATGTAGCATCGACTTTGGGCAAAAAGAGAGACCGCCATTAGATTTCTCTAATAAACAGTCAACACTTTTTCTAAAACTTCATAAGCTTCGCCAAATCCACTAACAGAATACTGTCATCAAATCTCACTTCATTCAGAACAGCTTCTGTAAATCCGGATTTTGAGAAAAGCACATAGTAAGAATTCTTTCTGTTCATACTGAACACATCCGCTTTTGCTTTCAAATCCTTTAATACAGAAATATCCAACTTCTCATTGCGCCACTTACACTCTCCGAAAAGATAATCTTTTGTTTAATAAGTTTTCTTATCGTTTCTCTGCCAATTCCTGTATAGGCTAGCCGCATAGATTTTGGATTCACTGAGTCCAAAATCTTTAAGAACTCTTTTACTATATATCTGTCATTTTTGTTTCCATTGAAAATTGCAGCCCATAAAGGCTTTCTTATTCAATATATCCAATTTCAAATGTTCTATGCTCTTTTTATATAAGCTCCTTATCCAAAAGGAAATCAATCACATTGATATTCAAAATGCCGTTATCATCATACCAATCCGTCACAGATTTTCTGTATCAAATCTAACTGTGGAATAGAATGTCTGTTGAACATATTGTAAAAGGAACTTTGTGGTATTCCACTCTCCTCAGCCAACTTGTAACAACTCCAGCCTCTTTGCTCACACAGTTCATCAATCCTGTCATAAACCTGACCGTACCTCATGATATACACCTCCCTTCTGGGGAACTTAGTACATCATTATTGTAGACTATTTATATCTCGGGCGGATTCATATACCCTTCAAATGACACTGATGGGTTGATCAATCATATCCTGTATGTTGACGCTCAAATTCCACAAGGCTGATAACAGCAGCAGCTAAGAAGTACTGACAGCCGTTCCTGAGATTCACAAGAGCTGATAGATAGGAATGGTTTTCCTGTTTATAGGATTGCAAGGCTCATGGAAAACCTAGTACGGCTGAGATTAAAATGTGGGAGTTAGCTATTTATAACTATTCCCCTGCGTGAACACCGGTGGATCATAGTCCATCGGTTTGGCAGAAAGTTTCAACTTGAAATCACAATAATCACCATCATCAAAGCAGGTATGCTCTCTGTACAGTGGGGCACCCAGAATACCGAACATGACATAATCCAGATTACAGAGGTAAGGCATGTATTCTTCATATCCGTATTTTTTTGCAAAATCCGCTAGCGGACAAACGAGGTTGTGATAACTGAAATCATACCCCTTTTCTGGTGGAATCTGTGTCTGTGTCTCGAAACTTCCGGGATTCTGCGCAGCGTTTAATGCATTCTTCCTATCCTTTTTTAGGAACATTTTTGTAAGAAATCGGGGATTAGTAAAGATTTTACCCATCATGCTCCGTAAAAAAGACGGAATCTTTGTAAACTGACGCTCATAAATCAGAATCATCAGGTGACCGCTCTGCGCTGTCGTAACACCATATTTTTTTAATACTTCACCCATGCTCACAAACATGTAAGCTCCGATAAGGTTCTTTGTTCCGCTGGCAGCATCTCCGCCAATGTAAGGGAATCTTTCTAACATCTCCGCCTGATAGTTTGTCCAAATTTCTTGAATGAGGGTATCATAAGACTGCCCAGTAAGCGACTCTAGTTCATAGCTGATATAATTCATGTAAGAATTTAAAGTTTTATGCCATTTTTTTAGATTTTTTTGATAATATCCGTGCATACATTTTCTTCTCCTATATTATCGCAATTGGCCTGTTTTCTTTATAAAAATTCACCTTTAACTTGAATATTCATTCTACAGAGACTAAAGTCATATAGCGTAAAGACCCATTCGTTAAAATAAAAATGAAAACAGAATCCTCACATGGAATATATTAAACAACAGTGCACTAAAAAGCAATAGACAGAAAGCAATTTTATGGCAGGTCAGATGAAATTCCTGCATCTGACAAAAAGGAAAATGAATAGGATATGAGTAGCTTGCCACGAGGGGGCTTAAAAGTGTAAGGAGATTATTGTAAATGATAAAATAAATATGTACAATCAAGATCAGCATGCTATTGTATTCATGGAGGTGTTATCCATGAACGAAGCATTAAAGACTCAGCTCAAAATCCTCAGGAGTTGATGAATGAGGTATGGCGTACACAAAAATCCATGCTATCAAAGCAACCGTTGATAAAGCGATAGACTACATCTGCAACCCCGAAAAGACCGATGAAAAAATGTTTGTTTCCTCTTATGCCTGTTCTCCGGAAACCGCAGCTTATGACTTCAAATATACCCTCGACCACTGCCGGAAAAACAGTCCCAACAAAGCCTATCATCTGATACAAGCTTTTGCTCCGGGAGAGGTTGGTTTTGAAGAAGCGCACCGCATTGGAAAGGAGCTTGCAGATAAACTTTTAGAGGGAAAATATTCGTATGTTATTACCACCCATATTGATAAATGACACGTCCATAATCACATCATTTTTTGTGCCGCTGACAACATCGAACACAACAAATATCACGACTGCAAACAGTCCTATTACCACATCCGTAAACTGAGTGATGAACTGTGCAAGGAACACAATCTTTCCGTCATCATTCCGGGTGCCCAGCGTGGCAGAAAATACGAAGAATGGCAGTCCGACCAGAATGGTTCTGCGTGGAAAACGCAGATCAGAAAGGACATCAATTTCTGCATCAAGTCGGCTTCCACTTACGAAGAATTTCTGCTTCTGATGAGAGCCAAAGGGTATGAAATCAAAGGGGAAACTTTTGAAGAAGGAGCTGCCAAATACATCTCATTCCGCCCTCTGGATAAAGAGCGTTTTGTGCGTGGCAGTACAAGGTCTTTGGGTAAGGAATACACAAAAGAACGTATCAAGGAACGCATCGAAAGGAAACGGGAGCGAAAGGCAGTAATCCCCAAAAGGGACTACTCTGCCCGCAGGCTCATTGACACCTCGGACGAGAAATTTAGAAGCAGTCCGGGACTGCAAAGGTGGGCTGCCATTGAGAATTTAAAAATCGCCGCACAGAGCTATAATGAAGTCGGCTCCCTTGCAGAACTGGAACACAAAATTGCGGTGAAAACCGAAGCCGGAAAGTCTGCAAAGCAGAGCGTGGTGGAACTGGAACACCGCATCAAAGACCTTGCAGAAATCATCAAATATGCACAGCAGTACAAAGACAACCGCTCCTATCATATCGGCTACAAAAAAGCCAAGAACCCGGACGCATATTTCCGCAGATACGAAAGCCAAATTATCCTTTATGGTGGCGCAAGACGCATGCTTGAACAGGCGGGCATAAACTTAAAGAGCTTGAATGTCGATAAGCTAAAAGCAGAGTATCAGGAACTGATGAAGCAGAAAAGCGAGCTGACTTACACCTATAAAGATTGCGAAAAGGAAGTGCGTGAGCTGAAACGGAAACAGGAAAATCTCAATCAGTATCTCGGACGGACACAGCCCGATCCGGCACAGGAACAACAAACCAAAAAAGATACTCCGAACCTGTAAATGGGTAAAAAAATAGAGATATCGAAACACCCCTATTTTCCTAAACCTCTTGCAAAATCCGCAAGGCTGGTTTATAATCAGCTTAGAAACCGAAGGATTTTGGTGTGTCCAACGGTTGCACAATCGGAAACTTATAAAGCGTTAAGTTTATTAACGGATTACAGGCTATCCCCTATTGGCGTAGAGGATAGCCTTTCCGTTTATTTGCGGTTACGTTTATTGTCTATGTATGTCAAGGCTGCAAATACAACCAGTAAAAGTGTAAGCACTTCTAAAGTATCCATACCGACCTCCTTTCTGTTTCCAGAAAGGACAACCGCAAGACTATCCCTACTGCTCTAATCTGACTGAAAGACATTATAACATGTGGAGTCGAATTTTGCTAGTACCGACTCCCATTCATTCTGCCGCTTCCAAAGAAATTTCTGCAAATTCCTCATCGGTCATGCTCTGGAGCTTACCTAACACCTGCTCTCCAAGCTCCCCCATGTCGCTGTCCTTTATGTGTGGCATTACCTGTCTGATCTGCCCAATCATATCCGTCCTGCCCTGTGTCTCAAACACACACATGAAATTGATTTCTTCTACTGTGAATTTACTCATCTTCTTACATCTCCCTCTGTGATTTTTTCTCGGTTTCCTTTTCCGGTGAAGTACGTTCCGCCTTATCCCTCTGCTCTATGACTGCCTTTTTTCTCCGCTCCGTTATTTAGAACATTATCAATCATGTTGTAATTCTGTTCTTCAAGCTCTTCAATCTTTGCAAGCGGCTTGTATTCTGCTAGCTTGTCAAGCAGCTCCTTTGCCCTTCTCGCAGTCTGAACCACTTCGCTGTCATCAATCTCCACACCCTGTCCGAAAATGTCTGTAATGCCCTCTCTGACGCCTTCAGAAATGACCGCATTGAGAAAGTCATTCAGATACCCGGTATTTCCGTTTCTGATGTCCTCAGTGATGTTGGCAACCTCCATTCTTATTTGATTTTTGGCAACAAAAAAGGTGGCTATGGTTCGTGCATGAGCCATTGCCACCAGTGACGGTTTACTATATTCAATTTTATCTGCTCCTTTCTGATTTCGGTAAAAAAATAGCGGCAAAACTATAATAGCCTTACCGCCTGTGATATTACTGTATATTCTCCTGCCAATATCCATTGTTGAAATAATCATCGCTTTTGGACAGATTCTTGAACATATTCATAATCATATCGTAGGTCAAAGATGATGTATCAACAAACAATTCCTTCCCATCTTTTGATTTGATTGCAGAAAAATAGCTATGCTTTGCCCTAATGATTCTATGCGACTGATTTAACAATCCTACTACCTTCTTTTGTATATTTAATGCCATTAACAGTAAAATCTTTAGATGTATCAATGCCGAAATAACTTAACACTTTTTCAACATTTTCATTCCATCGTTCAATTCCTAATGAATCTGTTCCCACATGATTCATTTGACCACTTGCATTTCTAAGAAGTGTTGCTAAAGCCCCAGCCATGTCAGAAGCTTCCTGACTTTCTTTCTGATTATCCCAATTTGTTACTCCGGATACTTCGACACCTTTCTCTCGAACAGTCAATGTAAATCCACCCGGAACTTTTATACTCGCACCTAACGCAATATCAATAGAATTATTTGCTCTATTAATTTGTGTACGTCCTGCAAGTTTTATTGGTTGCTTGACTATAGAAGCTATATCATCCACAGGATCCAGCTTCGATGCGTATTTCAACGCCTTCTCTTTATTAATATACATATTGTTTTCATCCCCGACAAGAATGCCTGAAATCTCTTCCAAATTCTCAATAAACTTTCTGTAAAACTCCTTTTCCTGCTCCCTGTACATGCGGGCACTCTCACTTCGTTCACTTTCCGGTGTTAATGGGTTTTCTAAATCATACAAGAGTTCCTCTGCTGCCTGCAGTGCAGATGCCACAGAATTGCCAAATACATTCTGATAATCTTCTACTCCATTTTCTCGATTTATCACCTGACGCACCAAAAGTTGAGAAATATGATTCATCTTACCGCCTTCAAGATATCCTGTTTCTTTTGCTGCATTCATCCATGCATTCTTTACAATTAGTGGCGCATCTGGAGCTGATTTATCAAATACTTCTGCATGCGCTGCAAATATGCTATCTGCATCCATGTCACTGCTCAAAAATTCTTCCCAGAAATCTTTAGATCCGCTAAAAATCAAATTTGCATCTTTTTCAAATCTACCGATAAAATCCTGTACTTTCTTTGCATCATTAGGATTTGTATATTTTATTTCCCAACTATCTATGATCTTACCATTTTGACATCTGGTACTGACAATTCCATCTTCTCCAAAGGCAGTAATCGTCCAAACCTTTTCTTTATTTTCATCCTCCTCTACAGAAGCACACTCTGTACCTGTATCTGTTTGTGAAACACCTACTGTTGTAGTGCCGGTCAGCTGTACTTCCTCAAATCTACTCAAAGCCTTATTCTCCATCTCCTGAGCCTCTTTTGCTGTGCGAAGTACTGTCTGATCATCGGTTTTTAGATTCTTTGTCCAATTCTTTTCGTGTTTCACATCATCTTCTGTCTGGCTTTCTGCATCAGCTTCAGATGTACCACCGAAACCATTTGCAGCTGCACTAAGTGCTGCCGCTGAAGCTGCAGTTGCTCTCATACCTGAATCAGCCTCTAAAGCTGCTTTCTGAGCGGCTTCATCTTGTATTTCTTTCAGCTGTCTTAGGCGTTCCTTAAATGCGTCGATATATTCATCTACACCTTCAAGCATTTTATCCCATTCTTCATCTGTCATTTCACGCCAGTCTTTTTCTTCTTTGAGTTCCTGTGCTGACAGCTGATTGTCATCACGAAATTTCTGAACTGCTTCACTAAATAAATCTTTGCTGCTTACCTTTGTGTTCCACTTTTCTAAATATGATAAAAGCTTTCCACATTCCACTGATTGCGAATATGTCTCTGTCATACCTGAAAATGTCTGTTTTGCATTGTCAATAATTGCAAACCAGTCCTGTTTTTTATCCCAGAAAGCCTGTTCATCATAAATGCCAGAGCAAACTCCATCATATTCTGACTGCGATGCATATGCCTTCATCTTCGAATAGGAAGCTATACCATGTTTTTCAATCATACCCACATCTTCCATATAAGACATCAGAGCAAACATTTCTAACTCTGTCGCATTATTTGGATCTACATCATTAACACGAACCTCATAATCACCCACTTTAATTATTGGTTCAGCTGGTGTAGAAGAATCAGCATATTTTGCTAACAATCCTGTATTCCCTGCTGTTGTAACACCAATTGTTTTTCCATTGTTAGACGATGTAGTCTCTTGTGTTGCAGAACCCATTGTTGTAAACTTTGAAGCTGGATCGTTTGAACTGTTCTTACGATAGCCAGCACGATAAAAATCGGTACTGTATCCTACTGCTCCTATACTCATTTTTACTCCTTTCCGCAGTTGCTCTGTCATTCACAACCACACCGCTCTCCAGAAAGGTCCGAGCGGAATAATAAAAGGCACTGCACCTCAAATTCAATCCTTTGAAATACAATGCCATCCTTGCACACATTATATCGTCATATTTATCAAAATACTTTATATATAACAAATTATGACCCAAATCTATATCATGATCTATATAATGTGACTGATACACACTTGCAATCTGAGTTAACACATCATCCAATTCAGCACCATCCTGTATCTGTTCTTTTACCTGTTCTACAAAATCTCTGTATTCCATTACTTTTTCTCTCCCTTCTTGGTGTCATTCTGTGATTTCTCTGTCAGCTTTGATACTGTGGCACCATACATTTTGTACCTCGGTAAAGTGTTTCGGGGGAGAAGTTTTTCCTTCCTTGATTTCATAGCCAAGCACCTTCCGCTCGTCCCCAACGGATACCGCAGGAAGTGCCTGTTCGTTTTCGTCGTTTTTTGTCGAAGAATCCTTCTGAATCAGAGCCTTGCTGTACTTCGCATCATAGGCTTCCGGCTGTGCCAGCTCCACCAAATGCCCCACACACCGTAGTGCATGACTGCTATGTAAAA
>OLRZ01001937.1_pt1 | contig 12857 bp, 10 predicted proteins | sample 1671931 | NCBI WGS metagenome assembly OLRZ01 (sample SAMEA3136627, study PRJEB25190) | human gut metagenome | reverse complement strand
GAAAAAGGACACCGACTGGGTGCCGCTCACCGATTTTCTGGGCGCAGACGAGTGGGGCTATATCGGCATCGAAAGCATGGCGACCGACCCGGTAGAACCGAACCGGGTGTATTTTGCCGGCGGTACTTATATGAGTGACGATGCGGCGCTGTTTGCCTCGGACGACTACGGCGAGACCTGGACACGCTTTGATGCGCCGTTCAGCTGCGGCGGCAACCAGTCCGGACGTGGCTGCGGCGAGCGGATGTGCGTCAATCCCAACGACAACAAGGAGGTCTGGTTCGGCAGCCGTGACAGTGGTCTGTGGAAAACCTCTGACTACGGCAAGAACTGGGAAGAGGTCACTTCGTTCCCGGTAAAGGGCAACTATAAGCAGGAGAGCAACAGCATCGGCATTCTCTGGGTGACATTTGACCCGGCTTCGACAGATATGTACGTGGGTGCAGCCATGACAGACGGCACCTGTATCTATAAAAGTACAGACGGCGGCGAAAGCTGGACGGCGCTGGCGGCAAACGAACCGGGAATGTATCCCCTGCACGCATCGTTTTCTGCGGACGGCAAGCTGTATCTGGCATATTCCGACAACTGCGGTCCGAACCTGTCTCCCACTGCCGGCGCAGTCTGTGTGTACGATACCAAGGCAGACAGTTTCACGGACATCACGCCTGACCTGGGCGACGGTAGACAGGGTGGATTCGGCGGCATCTCGGTAGATGCCCAGAACCCGGATGCCGTGGTGGTCTCCACCCTGGGCTGGTGGTCGGACAACGGTGACAACCTGTACTATACCACAGACGGCGGCAAGACCTGGAGCGGTCTGTTCAACTTAAATACCAAGGAAAACAACTACCAGATGGACACCTCCCGGGCGGCGTGGCTGGACTGGGGCAGAGGCGAGAACCAGGCGAAAACCGGCTGGTGGGTGGCAGATGTGAACATCAACCCGTTCAATTCGGATGAAGTGATGTACGGCACCGGTGCGACCATCTATTCCACGGAGAATATGACCAAGATCGGCACAGAGCCGGTGACCATTGCCTTTGATGCTTACGGGCTGGAAGAAACGGCAGTGTTCAAGATGCTGGCACCGCCCAGCAAGGACAATTCGCCCCAGCTGTATTCCATCATGGGAGATCTGACCGGTTTTGCCCATGAGGACGTGACGAAATGCCCGGACGATGCCCACTTTATGAAGAACGGCAAGCCCACCGATCTGGACGTGGCGTTCCAGAATCCCAACACGGCGGTATACCTCAGCGAGGAAAAGACCACCACCATCAATTTCACCACAGACGGCGGCGCAACCTGGGAGACCGTAAAGCATAAGCCCGACCCGGCGACCGGGGGACAGGTGGCAATGTCCGCAGACGGCAGATCCACCATCTGGGTGCCGAACAGCGTCTCCGGAAAGCCCTATGTGACCACTGACCTGGGAGAGACCTGGTATTATGTAGAAGGTCTGGGCTTTAACGCCAAGATCGCCGCAGACCGGGTGAACCCCAAGGTGTTCTACGCCACCTGTGACGGACTGTTCTACGTGTCCAAGGACGGCGGCGTGACCTTCGAGTCCACCGGGCAGATGGTGGCAGATGCCGCAGAGCCGGTGACCGTGTTCGGACAGGAGGGCAACGTCTGGATCTCCAGCAGCACCATGATTATGTACACCGAGGACGGCGGCGAAAGCTTCCAGACCGTAAAGACCCTGCCCACGGTAGACAGCATTGGTTTCGGAAAAGGTAAAAAGGACAACAGCTATCCGGTGATTTACGCAGAGGGCGATGACGGCGAAAACGGCTATGGCATCTATAAATCCGAGGACAAGGGCAAGACTTGGCTCCGGATCAACGATGACCAGCACAAGTTCGGCAATCTGAACCCCAAGTACATCACCGGGGACAGCAATGTCTACGGCAGAGTTTATTTCTGCACCGATGGACGTGGCATTGTAATGGGTGATATTGCCTCGTGAGAAGAAAACATTACGGAAAATACATTTTCCGCTGGATCATGACCCTGCTGGTGCTTGCGGGGCTGGTGTTCGCCTTTGTGGGCGGCAGACGGCTGCTGCACATCTATCTCACCAGTACCGGACGGCAGGCGGCAGATGTACCCAGCAAGCAGGATTATCCGGTGCGAGGAGTCGATCTGTCCTACTACCAGGGGAACATCGACTGGGACGTGCTGGCATCCCAGGGCGTGGACTTCTGCTTTATCAAAGCCACCGAGGGCATCGACCACAACGACAGCCAGTTCGCCCAGAACTGGGAAACGGCGCAGTCGGCGCAGATCTATGTGGGCGCATACCACTTTTTCCGGTTCGAGGACAGCGGCAGGGCGCAGGCGGAAAACTTCATCCAGACCGTCCCGGTGACGGAAAACACCCTGCCGCCGGTGATCGACGTGGAACTCTATGAGTCCCTGGGCGGCGTGATGCCGGATACAGATACTGCAAAGGAGAATATCCGGGAAATGCTGGAGCTGCTGGAAGAACACTACGGGGTAAAGCCCATTCTCTATGCAGCCCCCAACACCTACCGCACCTATATCAAAAGCTTTGCGGACGAGTATCCCATCTGGATCAGCAACTATTATTATAAACCTTATTTCGACTGGACATTCTGGCAGTATACGGACGACGGAGAACTGCAGGGCTATGACGGCTATCAGACCCATATTGATCTGAACGTCTATGCCGGCAGCATGGACGAATTCCGGAAACAGTTCGGACTGCAGGAATTTTAGAAAGGAACCATTATGACAGAACCGATTTTTTTGCAGGGGATCTGCAAGGACTATCTCTGGGGCGGAAACCGCCTGCGGGAAGAATACGGCAAGAAAAGCGATGCCGACAAGATCGCTGAAAGCTGGGAGCTTGCCTGCCATAAGGACGGCAGCAGCATTCTGACCACCGGGGCAGATGCCGGAAAGAACCTCCGGGAATACCTGGACGAACACGGTACCGGTTTTCTCGGCACAAACTGCGCCGGCTGCACCACCGTTCCGGTACTGATTAAGCTGATCGACGCCAAGCAGGATCTGTCCATCCAGGTGCATCCAGATGACGACTATGCCATGCGGGTAGAAGGCGAGCCGGGCAAGACAGAGATGTGGTATATCATGGATGCTGCACCGGGCGCTGCGCTGTATTACGGGCTGAACCGTGCGGTCTCCAAAGAGGAGTTTGCAAAGCGCATCCAGGAGCAGACCCTGACCGAGATCCTGAATCGGGTAGAGGTCAAGCCGGGCGAGCTGTACTTTATCCCGTCCGGCACGCTCCACGCCATCGGCGCAGGCATCCTGCTGGCGGAGATCCAGCAGAACTCCAACACCACCTATCGGGTCTATGACTATGGCAGACGTGGCGCAGACGGCAAGCTGCGTCCGCTGCACATCGAAAAGGCGCTGGATGTGACGAACCTCAGCCCCATCGCACCGACCGCTCAGTATCCGGCACAGCCGGTTGACGGCGGCAGTGTCCGCCGACTGGAGTCCTGCAAGTACTTTATCTCGGACGTGGTGGAGGTTTCCGGCAAAGTGCATTTCACCGTGGGAACAGAGACGTTCCGCCACCTGCTGGCGTTGGACGGCGAGGCGGTGCTGGAAACAGCATCCGGCAGCTATCCCATGAAAAAGGGTGACAGCGTCTTGCTGCCTGCCGGTCTGGGCGCATACAGCGTAAAGGGCAGCGGATTCCGGTATATTGTCACCGGCGTGGAAGAAAAGTTAGGTTAACAATTCCATACAATGGATTTGAATATTTAGGAGGAAACGAAATGAAGTATTACATTGGTATCGACCTGGGCGGCACAAACATTGTTGCCGGCGTGGTCAACGAGAGCTATGAGATCCTGGCAAAGGCAAGCGTCAAGACAAACCTGCCCCGTCCGGAAGAGGAGATCGCCGCAGATATGGCGAAGGTTTCCAAGGAGGCAGCAGAACAGGCTGGTCTGACCATGGCTGACATCGAGTGGATCGGCGTCGGCACACCGGGCGTTGCAAACAGCGCCACCGGCGTGATCGAATATTCCAACAACCTGGGATTCCACAACACCCCCATGGTAAAGTACCTGGAAACTGCCCTGGGCAAGCCCACCTTTATCGAAAACGACGCCAACGCTGCTGCATACGGTGAATATGTTGCCGGCGCAGCAAAGGGCGCAAAGAATGCAGTCTGCATCACCCTGGGTACCGGCGTAGGCGCTGGTATTGTGATCGACGGCAAGATCTACAGCGGCTCCAACTTCGGCGGCGCAGAGGTGGGTCACACCGTGATCTCTGTAGACGGTCCGCAGTGTACCTGCGGCAGAAAGGGCTGCTTTGAGGTATACTCTTCCGCTACCGGTCTGGTGCGCATGACCAAGGAGGCACTGGCAGCAAATCCGGACAGCGCCATGAAGGACGAAGAGCGCATTTCCGCACGGACTGCATTCAACTATATGCGTGCCGGCGATGCAACTGCAAAGCAGGTAGTAGACGACTACATCAAGTACCTGGCAGCCGGCATCACCAACACCATCAACATCTTCCAGCCGGATATCCTGTGCATCGGCGGCGGCGTCTGCAACGAGGGCGATCCGCTGCTGGTTCCCATGAAGGAAATTGTCAAGAAGGAAGTCTACACCCGTGACTCCGCAAAGAATACCGAGATCGTGATCGCCCAGCTGGGCAACGATGCCGGCATCATCGGCGCTGCATTCCTGGGCAATGCACACGACTAAGACGCTGCGTTTGCACGATCTGTGCAGCCGCTGACAAAACAGCACTTCACCCCGAAAGCCGGTTTTCCGGTTTCCGGGGTGATTTTTTATAGGAAAGCGCCCGGCGGCGCATAAACATTCTGTACAATTCTATGAAACACGATTTGTGCATTTTGACGGTTTGTACTAAAACCACCCCAGTGATTGGCGAAAATCTCTTGACAGCTTGCACAAAAGGTGGTAGAATGAGGTGGATAAGGTGATGCCGCAGCGGCAGCAGAGGGCTGTCGGCTGCGCCGCACGAAAAACGAAGGAGTTCGATAACATGAAGTTTATGAAGAAACTGCTCAGCACCATGACGGCTGCAGCAATCGGGCTGTCCATGACCACTGCACTGTCTCTGGGTACTTCTGTTGCATCTGCAGCAGACAAGACCGCTGTGGAACTGGTCGAGGATATGGGGCTGGGCTGGAACCTGGGCAACGCCCTGGATTCCACCAACACCTGGGACAGCTCTCTGACACCCAGCAAGATCGAGACCGCCTGGGGCAACGTGGTTACCACGGAGAACATGATTAAGGAAGTCAAGAAGGCTGGCTTCAACACCGTCCGTATCCCTGTCACCTGGTGGGATATGACCGGAAAGTCCGGCGCAGCAAATATGAACAGCTTTGACGGCACGGTAGGCGATGCGTACCTGGCAAGAGTCAAGGAAGTGGTAGACTACTGCATCGACAACGATATGTATGCAGTCATCAACACCCACCACGACGAGGACTGGGAAAAGGATACCTCCAAGATCGGTACCTTTGAAAAGCTGTGGACACAGATTGCTACTTATTTCGAGGGCTATGACGAGCATCTGGTATTCGAGGGCATGAACGAAGTCAACTTCTCTACCAGCGATGCCATGACCTATAACCAGGCATTTGTAGATACCGTCCGTGCAACCGGCGGCAACAACAAGGATCGCCTGCTGATCTGCCCGGCAGACAACAACAACACCGCAAAGGCACTGTCCAGCAGCTTCTCCATGCCGAAGGACGACTCCAATATGCTGGCAGTTTCCGTACACTATTATGAACCGTCTACCTTCTGCGTAGCTGATACCACTTCTTCCTGGGGTCACCGGGAGACATGGGGTACTGCCGCAGATCTGACCAAGGTAGAAAAGGACTTCGGCGAACTGAAGTCCAAGTTCACCGATAACGGCTACGGCGTTGTCATCGGCGAATACGGCGTCTGCAATGCCGACAAGTACGGCGTAAACAAGACCGCCTACAACAAGGACGAAGAGTCCATCAAGACTTTCTATCAGACCATCACTTCCACTGCGTACAAGATGGACGGCATCTGCCCCATCGCATGGGACGACTCCGACTCCGGCACGATCTGCCTGTTCAGCCGCAAGAACATGAGCTGGTATGACGAAAGCCTGAAGAGCATCTTCACCGACATTGCAAGCGGCGGAAATGTAGATCCGGGCAAGCAGAAGACCGACCGTGTCACATTCCAGGCAAGCGACATCACCGAAACCGATAAGGACGGCAAGCCATATCTGAATGTGGATCTGAAGCCGTACAAGGAACTGGGCGTACACGTAAGCTCTGTTGTCGTAGATTATAAGATGACCTCTGCAAAGAACTCCTCCGAGTGCAGCGGCGACATCAACATGAGCTTTAACGTGACTGATGAAAACGGCGAAAGCCAGTGGGCATACCTGGACAACAGCATCGGACCGAAGGAAACCACTTCTACCTTTGATGTTCCCGTAGGTTCTCACGAATATGTTCTGGAAAAGGACGACGACGGCAATGTTACCAGCAGCGTGACCGGTACTCTGGAGATGGATTATCTGAAGCTCCAGAACTGGTGGACATGGTCCGGCGCAACCGGTGACAAGGTGACTGTCGATATGAGTTCTGTTACCGTGATCTTCGACGACTACTTCTATGTAGACGACAACCCGGATCAGACCACCGAGACCACACAGACCACCACCGCAACAACCACTTCTGAAACCTCCACTACCACTGTCACATCCAGCGTACCGGAGGGTGACGCAATCGGTAAGGCATACTTCATCGGCGGACTGGGCGCAGATCAGAACTGGACTGCCGGCGCAAACGAAGGCGCAGCAATCACACCCATCACCGGCGACGGCACTTATACCGTTTCCTGGGATGTTACCGGAGGCGGCGGTACGAATACCGTACAGTTCCTGGCAGTTGTGATCGCTCCGGACGGCGAAACCGAAAACTTCACCACTGATACATTCGAAGACCTCAAGGTTTCTCTGGATGAAGTATGGATCGACGGCGAAAAGCTGGCAGATTACACCGTTGGCGCAAAGTCCATCAACACACGCTATTATGAAGAAGGCTCTGCCGGCGTAACACGTCTGTACCTGCACGATGACTGGTCCACCAAGATCAAGGATCTGCCGGGCAAGACAACCATTACCCAGGAAGTCAAGGTAGTATTCACCATTTCCGGTACTGGTCACGAAGGTCCGATCGTAACTACCACAAGCGAACAGCCGACAACTACGACAACATCCGCAACCACCACCACGACAACATCTGCAACCACAACTACCACTACTACAACTACAACAACGACTACCACCACCACTACCACTACCACTACCACACCGGAGCCTACCACGACAACTACTGCATCTACAACCACCACTCCGGAAACCACAACTTCTACGACTAATGTGGAATCCACTACTACAACTCCTGCACCTACCACTGCAACCACAGAGACAACTACGACAACATCTGCAACAACCACTACCACTACAACAACCACCACGACAACGACTACCACTACAACCACGACAACAACAACAACTACCACAACGATCACATTCATCTCCAACGACATTCGTCCGGCTACCATCTTCGGCGATGTGAACCAGGACGGCAGCATCAACATCTGCGACGTCGTTCTGCTGAACAAGATCCTTTCCGGACAGGTCAGCGCAAACGAGGCACAGCGTGCAAATGCAGACGTGAATGCAGACGGCGCTGTGGACGGCACCGACTCTGTGATTCTGGTGAAGTTCCTGGTTCGTCTGATCGTGGCTCTGCCGAACAACGATATTGCTTAAACAACAGGTGACTTTCCTGTAAAAAGACAGCGGGGCTTTGCCCTGTAATATGTAAAATAAGCTGAAAAAACGCCGTGTCTGTGAATGCAGATACGGCGCTTTTTTGCTGGCACAAGAAAAAAAGGTTTCGCAAAGTAAAATTTGTGAAAACTGCTGGAATCGGCGGAAATTCCGGCAAAATACATTGTAAAAATACGTTTCTGCTTAAAAATCGGCAGTCCGGGGAGACGAATACTTATCATTTTTCTGAAAAGTGTCGCTGATTTGTGAAATGTGCAACAAAAGTAGAAAAGAAACAAGCGGAAATCGTCATGAAAATAGATTGACTTTTTGAAAAAATCGTCCTATAATAAAGAAAACGGTGCTAAACACACTGTTGATTTTCCGCATTTCCGGCAGATTGGAAAAGAGAGGAAAACCTGCGGAATTCCGCAGAAAAGTTCCTTTTTCAGATGCCGGAAAACGGAACAGGAAAAGGTGGTGGATGCAATGGGTGAAGAACTGCAGGAACAGCTGCAAAACAAGATCCTCTGGGAGAGTCCCTTTGATGTGCCGCTGCTCGGACCGATCCACATCAGCGAGTCTGTTGTGATGACCTGGTTCATTATGGCGATCATCATGGTGCTGGTACTGATTTTGACACGAGATCTCAAGATCGTTCCCGGAAAACGGCAGGCGTTCCTGGAAATGGCAGTCACATGGCTCACCGATTTCTTTGTGGGCAACATGGGCAAAGCCGGAAAGCGCTATGTACCGTACCTCAGCACGGTGATTATCTATCTGGGTATCGCCAATATGATCGGTATGTTCGGTTTCGGCATGAAACCGCCCACGAAGGACATCAATGTCACGGTGGCGCTCGCAGTCATGAGCATCGTACTGATCGAGGTCTCCACATTCCGGGCGCAGGGCGGTATCAAGGGTTTCTTGAAATCCTTTACCAAGCCGATGGCGCTTTTGACGCCGCTGAATGTGATGGAGCTTGCGATCCGTCCGCTGTCGCTGTGTATGCGACTGTTTGGTAATGTGCTGGGTGCATTCGTTGTCATGCAGCTGATCGAACACGTCTGCGGACTGATCGTGCCGATGGTGTTCAGTATGTACTTCGATGTGTTCGATGGACTGATCCAGGCATACGTTTTCGTATTCCTGACATCACTGTTCATGGCAGAGGGCATGGAAGTCGAAGAAGAGGAAAAAGTGCCGAAATTGCAGAGAGCATAAGGACAATGCCGCACAGGGCTTGTGCGGTGCAGTCTTGAATTCGGCAGCCACAGAAAGGAGCGTTCCGCTATGATCGGAGCAGGTATTGCAGTATTGACAGGTATCGGTGCAGGTTTTGGTATCGGCATCGCAACATCCAAGGCGGCAGAGGCGATTGCAAGACAGCCGGAGGCTGCCGGTGCGATCAACAAGGCGCTGCTGCTGGGCTGTGCGCTGGCAGAGGCAACCGCTATTTACGGTTTCGTTGTAGCACTGCTGATGGTAATTATGAAGTAAGACCCCTCGGGTCTGCTTTCAGAGCCTGGAAAGGCTCTCAGAATCTGAGAGAAAGGAGCGCAGCTTTCATGAGAAAGCTGTGAGAGTGGATATGCTAGATTTTGATATTTGGACCATTGTGTTTTCCGTCATCAATATCCTCGTGCTGTTTTTCTTTCTGAAAAAATTCCTGTTCGGCAGAGTCGGCGCTATGCTGGAAAAGCGTGCGCAGATGGTGCAGGCAGATATGGACCAGGCAAAGCAGAAGGCGGCAGAGGCCGAAAAGCTCAGAAGCGACTATGAGGAGACGCTGAACGGTGCAAAGCAGGAGGCAAAACAGATCATTGCCACCGCAGAACAGAATGCACACGCCCAGGGCAGCGAGATCACAGCCAAGGCACAGCAGCAGGCAGATACGCTCCTCAAAGAGGCACAGAAGGAGATCGAGCGGGAGCGCCGGCAGACACTGGACGGCGTTCAGGGCGAGATCGCCGATCTGGCGCTGGCAGCAGCATCCAAGCTGATGGAACAGAAGGTGGACGACCAGACCAACCGGGATCTGGTGAATGCGTTCCTGTCTGAGGAAGGAGCAGAAAAATGAATGGTGCAGTGACATCCTATGCGAATGTGCTGCTGACGCTTGCAAAGACGTCAGCCGACGTGGCGGATGCACAGACAACCTTTCAGAACTGCCCCCAGCTGACGGATGCCCTGAGCAACCCGACGATTCCCGAGGCGGAAAAGTTTGCGGTGATCGACCGGATCTTTCCGGCGTCGCTGCGCACCTTTCTGAAGGTTGTCTGCCAAAACGGTCAGATCGACAGCATACTGGATATTTTTTCAGAGTATCAAGCACTGGAACGGCAGCAGCGCCATTGTGCGCACGCCGTGCTGGAATATGTAACACCGCTGACAGAGGCGCAGCTCGCAGCGATGAAAAAGATGATCTGCGCAAAAACCGGCGAGCCGGAGGTTCAGCTGGAGCTGAAACAGAATCCGGCGCTGCTGGGCGGCTTTGTGCTGCATATCGGGGATGACGAGTACGATCGGAGTATGCGTGCATCCATCCGCAATATGCGCAAGAGCCTGATACGGAGGTGAGGGTAAGACATGAGTACCATGAATGCAAGTGAGATCATATCGGTCTTGAAAAGCGAGATCGAGGACTTCGACCGGAAGTCCGGCGTGCAGGAAACCGGTACAGTCGTTCGTGTGGGTGACGGTATCGCAACGGTATTCGGTATGCAGCACGCTATGTACGGCGAGCTGGTAGAATTTGAAACAGGTGTTCGGGGCATTGTCCAGAACCTGGAGACAAAGACCATTGGCGTCGTTCTGCTGGGCAGCGACTATGGCATTACAGAAGGGACTTCTGTTGTACGTACCGGCAAGCGTGCCGGCATCGGCGTGACCCAGAAAATGATCGGCAGAGTTGTCGGCGCACTGGGCAACCCGATCGACGGCGGTGATCCGCTGGAGGCAGAGGACTATTTCCCCATTGAGCATGAGGCACCGGGCGTTGCATACCGGAAATCGGTCAACGTGCCGCTGCAGACAGGTATCCTTTCCATCGACTCGATGTTCCCGATCGGTCGTGGTCAGCGTGAGCTGATTATCGGCGACCGTCAGACAGGTAAGACGTCGATCGCAGTGGATACCATCATTAACCAGAAGGGTCAGAACGTGATCTGTATTTACGTTGTGATCGGACAGCAGTCCTCTACCGTGGCAAAGATCGTTTCTACCCTGAAGAAAAACGGCGCAATGGACTATTCCATTGTAGTATCCGCATCCGCCAGCGAACCGGCTCCGGTACAGTATATCGCACCGTATGCCGGCACGGCAATCGCAGAATATTTCATGAGCCAGGGCAAGGACGTGCTGATCGTATACGATGATCTTTCCAAGCACGCTGTGGCATACCGTGCAATGTCCCTGCTGCTCCACCGTCCGCCTGGGCGTGAAGCTTATCCGGGTGACGTATTCTATCTGCACTCCCGTCTGCTGGAGCGCTCCTGCCGGATGCGCGACGATCTGGGCGGCGGTTCCATCACTGCCCTGCCCATCGTCGAAACCCAGGCGGGCGATGTCTCTGCTTACATCCCCACCAACGTCATCTCCATCACCGATGGTCAGATCTTCCTGGAAACGGAGCTGTTCCACTCGGGCGTTATGCCCGCTGTCAACCCCGGCATCTCGGTGTCCCGTGTTGGCGGCAACGCCCAGATCAAGGCCATGAAGAAGGTGGCCGGCACCCTGAAGCTGATCTACTCCCAGTACCGCGAGCTGCAGTCCTTTGCCCAGTTCGGTTCCGATCTGGACGCGGACACCAAGGCCCGCCTGGCACAGGGCGAACGCATTGTGGAAGTGCTCAAGCAGAACCGCTCGGCTCCCGTGCCCGTGGAAAAGCAGGTGGCGATCCTGTATGCCACCATCCATGATCTTCTGGTCAAGGTCAAGGTGGCTGATGTGGCCGAATACGAAAAGGGTCTGTACGAATATCTCGAGAATGATGCCGCCGGTGCCGCTGTGATGGAGACCATCCGCACCACCGGCAAGCTGGAAAAGGACGCCGAGGAAGCTCTGAAGGGTGTGCTGTCCGCTTACACCGAGAACTTTATCAAGGCACACTGACAGGAAGGAGGCGTAACGCATGGCAGGTTCCATGAAGGACATCAAGCTGCGCATCAAAAGCGTAGAGAGTACCATGCAGATCACCAAGGCCATGGAGCTGGTGGCTTCCTCCAAAATGCGCCGTGCCAAGGAGCGGGTGGAACACAGCCGCCCCTACTTTGAAACGCTGCATGAGACTTTGACCAAGATCGCCGCGGCCGACCCCCGCGCCCGCAACCCCTACCTGCGCCGTGACGAAGTGAAGCGCACCCTGCTCATCGTCATTGCAGGCGACCGCGGCCTGGCCGGTGGATATAACTCCAACGTGCTCAAGCAGGCGGAGGCCCAGCAGGGCCCGGTCACGGTGCTGCCCATTGGCAAAAGAAGTCAGGAGTACTTTGTCCACCACGGGGCCGACCTGTTCACCGAAGAGGTGCTGCTGGCGGCGGATGTCTCGGTGGGTGAGTGCTTTGCCCTCTCCCGGAAGATCACCGAGGGCTACCTGAAGGGCGATTACGACGCAGTGAAACTCTGCTACACCCGGTTCGACTCGATGATGACCCAGACCGCTGTCACCATGGAGGTGCTGCCCCTGACCATTGAGCCCACCGAGGAGCAGAAGGCCGCTGCCCGCCGCAGTCAGATCTTGTACAAGCCCAGCAGCGAGGAAGTGTTCCGCGCCATCATCCCCGAGTATGTGGCCGGTATCGTTTATGGTGCCGTGTGCGAGAGCGTGGCCAGTGAGCTGGCTGCCCGCCGCACCGCCATGGATGCCGCCACCAAGAACGCCGGTGAGATGATCGACCATTTGAACCTGTATTATAACCGTGCCCGTCAGGCTGCCATCACGCAGGAGATCACCGAGATCGTGGCAGGCGCAGAAATCTAACGAATAAAACCTCTCAGTCTCGCTTCGCTCGCCAGCTCCCCTAGTAGGGGAGCCCTTG
>OLRZ01001928.1_pt1 | contig 12901 bp, 10 predicted proteins | sample 1671931 | NCBI WGS metagenome assembly OLRZ01 (sample SAMEA3136627, study PRJEB25190) | human gut metagenome | reverse complement strand
ACTATGTTTCAACTATTTCAAAGACCGACTTGCCCGCTTTTACGGGACAGTAGTGATATATGGAATTAGTCAACCATCTTATTCGTGAAGTGGGGCTTTTACCGTATATTGATACATATACTGCATCTTGGGAAGATCGGTTTGTATGTGAAGTTTTTAAAGTTAATATTGGAGAAAGAAAACCTTGTGTCTTACATACTGCTCAATCACAGGTATTAAAGAAGTTATTAGAAGGGAAAAGCGTTGCGGTGAGTGCTCCTACAAGTTTTGGTAAAAGTTTTGTTATTGATGCATTTATTGCGATTAAACAACCAATTAATGTTGTAATATTAGTACCTACGGTTGCTCTTGCAGATGAAACAAGAAGACGAATTTGCCGAAAATTCTCTCATCAATATAAAATAATTACAACAACAGATGTAGAACTTGCGGAGAAAAACATATTGGTATTTCCGCAAGAAAGAGCTTTTGCCTATATAGATAAACTTCCTTCAATTGATATTCTAATCGTTGATGAGTTTTATAAGGCAAGTACAAATTTTGATCTTGAAAGAAGCTCCACTTTACTCAGTTCAATGGTAGAACTCGGAAAGAAAGCTAAACAAAGATATTATCTTGCCCCAAATATCCATGAAATAGAAGAAAATGTATTCACTGAAGGGATGACATTTCTGCGTATGGATTTTAAGACCGTTGTAACGCATGCATGGCGGTTATATAAAAGCAGACCAAAGAATGAAGATAAACAGAGTTTTAAGACACGTAAACTTATTGAATTAATAAATACAGGTATAGGTAAAGCTTTGATATATACCGGCACATATAAGGGAATTGAAGAAGTAACAACAATTCTTAACAGAAATTTATATAATAAAGACTCTGAACTGCTTGCTAATTTTTCTGATTGGCTGGAATGCAATTATGGAGAAAAGTATATTCTTAAAGATTTAGTCAAACATGGTATTGGTATTCATAATGGTCAGCTACATCGTTCTCTTAGTCAAATTCAAATAAAACTATTTGAAGAACAGAATGGGTTAGATTATTTGGTATCGACCTCGTCTATAATTGAAGGAGTAAATACTCAAGCAGAGAGTGTCGTTTTATGGTCAAATAAGAACGGGGCTCATAAGATTGATTATTTTACCTTTCGCAACATCATTGGACGCGCAGGCAGAATGTTTCGTTATTTTGTAGGTCGTGTCTATATGCTTGAAGAGCCACCAAGTCAAGAAAATACTAAATTGAGATTAGAGTTTCCTGATGATGTAGTAAAAAAACTTGATGGAAATGACCCCGGTATAAAATTGAATAATGAACAATATGTAAAAATTCAACGATATCAAGATGAAATGATAGAACTTCTTGGAACGGATATTTGGCATAGAATTGAAAGAATACCACAAATCAGAAGTTGTAAACCATCAATGTTAAAGATAATTGCGGAAAAATTGAAAACTGATTCCAATTGGCCAACAAATTGCGATGCTTTACAAAACAATAATACATGGGAATGGAGGGATGCTTTAGGAGATATCATAGAAATTTTGGAATATCATCGAAAAGGACATTTACGGTATTATGCATGTGCATGTAGTAATGGATGGAAAATGACTATAAAAGAGCTATATAACACAGTAAAAGATTATGGTATTACATATGAGGATATATTTACATTTGAAAGATATGTATCCTTTAATCTCTCATCTATTATTGCGGTAATTAATATTATACGTCAAGAACTTTATCCTAATTCCTCAAATATCGCCAATTTTGTATATAAAGCATCAAATGCCTTTTTACCTAAAATTGTATTTCAACTTGAAGAATACGGATTACCGAGGATGATTAGTAAAAAGATACAAAATGCAGGTCTTATAAATCTTGAAGACGATTCTAAAGAGATTACAATCGTTATACAGGAATTTAACACGATAGGAATTGAATACCTTGAACAAAAAATACCTAATCTCCATTCATTTGACAAATATATATTAAAACATTTTATGAACGGAATTCGTTGCATAACGACAAATCAAAAGAATTAAATAATAGCCATATTATTACCTCTATATTTTTTGAGATATGATATGGCTATTTAGATAAGGATCCATATAGAAATTCTTTCGTATAATTTTCATTTGATATCTTCAACAGTACGCAGTTTTTCCGTTCTGTATAAACATCACGTATGTTTGCCGCTTCTCTTGTGAGAGAACCTTTCCTACCAGCCACATGCGGAACAGGTAGGTGTTGTAGGTGTTCAGCCGAAAAGCAATCAGAATAATGATTTCAGGCGCGTACACGTCCGCGTACAGCCCGTTTTCAAGCTGCATGTAGCGGCACACCTCGTAGTCGTTCAGCACGTCCGACTTGCGGACGGCTCTGATGGCGGCGTTCACTGCCGGGACGGTCGTATGGAACAATCCGGCTATTTCGGTGGCGGTCATCCACACGTCGTTACCGGTTACGCTGACTGCCTTGTCCTCGATGATGATTGTGTCACGTTTCATGGCTTTTCTTTTTAGATGGTGCAACCTGCAAATTCCTCGACGCCGTTCAATCTTGCGGCAAGGTTCTCCATGTCCTGATTGAGCTTCTCTTTGGTTATCTTTGCGTAAATCTGCGTCGTCTTTATGCTCTTGTGTCCGAGCATGGAGCTGACCGTTTCGATGGGAACACCGTTGGAGAGGAATATCGTCGTGGCTGCCGTGTGGCGGCTCTGATGCCACGTGATATGCTTGGTGATGCCGCAACGCTTGGCGACGGCACGGATACCGGCAAGGCACGTGTTATAATGCGGAACGGGAAATATCCTGCCGTCCCCGCACAGTCCCCGGTATTTGCCGATTATGCGGTTGGCGATGTCGAGCAGGCGGATGTTGGACACCACGCCCGTTTTCTGGCGGTTGATGTTTATCCACTCGTGTTCGTCGAAGTAGGTGCGGATATTCTCTTCCGTAAGGTTGCGCATATCCGCGAACGACAGCCCCGTGAAGGCGCAGAACAGGTAGAGGTCGCGGTACAATTCCTGTTTGGCGTTTTTCAGTTTCCCCTCCATCAGCAGGCGTATTTCGTCTTTGGTCAGGAAACTGCGTGTCGTTTCCTCCTTCTTGATTTCATACTCGCGGAACGGGTCGCGTGTCAGCCACTCGTTGTTGATGGCTATGAACACCATTGTCCGTAGCGGGCAGACGTACAGCCACACGGTATTGGTGCAGCAGTGCTTGTCCGTGCGCAGGAACATCTCGAAGTCGGAGATGAAAGCCGGGGTAAGCTCTTTTAGGGCGATGTCCTTCACATGGTAGCGGATGTCGAGGAACTCTTGCATGTGCTTGTAAACGGTGCGGTACTTCAGCAGCGTGCCTTTGGCTTTCATGCCTGCCTCCACCTGCTTCTCGTAGTCCTCGTTGTGCTGGCGGAACACCTGCATCAGCGTGTGGTAGCGGTGTTCCAGTCCGAGAAAGGCGTTCTTCACCTTCTCCGCCGTGACGAAGTTGTCACGCTCCATGATTTCCTGATAATGCCTGTTGATGCGTACCCGCATCTTGTCAAGCATACGGTTCGTTTCGAGTGCCGCCGTGCTTCTGCCCGTGACACGTCCCCCTTTGGTGTCCCACAGCTTGGGATCGACGGTCAGTTTGCAACTGAATTGCGTCTGGCTGCCGTCCACCGTGATGCGTCCCATGACGGGAACCGTCCCGTCCTTTTTCACTACCTGACGCTTGAGGTAGTAGATTACTGAAAATGTACTCTTCATCGTTCTTAATTTTTGGATTTCAAAATTAGTTGGTGAAGAGTCCGGTGTCGGTACGCAAAACGGGGAGGAACGGCGCAATCTTTTTTCCGTAACCGTATTTGTTACGTGAGTTGTGGGTAACTCACTATAACATAGTGTCTTGTTTCGCCATTCGTACCCGTTTGTCGCATTTTCGGACATGGTTACGAACAAGTAACGTTGCGGCGTCAAGATTTGGCTTCGGCAAGGATTGTAATGGCTTCACGAATTATCGCCACTTTAACTAAAACCCTTGTAACTCAATTCTATCACTATATCTTTCCGCATTTCACTTTTTTGTAGTAACTTTGCAAAAGTAAGTAAAAGTGTAACAGGAAGAAAGTTGCAGCATATATGCGGTGAATTATGCGGTGTCATAGGAATTGAGGATTTATGTAAGATGCTGATAATGAGTAAGGAACCTTAAAGTTAATCGTTCCCTGTCTCTCCGCTGAACTAACTGGATAATGAATAGGTAAGTCTCATAAATTCAACGATTTGTGGGACTTTTTTTATTCCATTATCTCTGCCCTATCGGATATTATTTAGCCCTTTATAGAATAAGAATTTATACTTTAGTTTTGACTGAACTTCAGTATATATGTGCAATTTTAGAACAAATAATCTAAAAATGATTTTCTTTTGTAACTTAGCATAATATTTAAAACAAATATGGTAAAAGCTACAAAAGATAATAGGCCTTTTTCAAGTGGTGTGTTTGATTTAGAGGAGTTCAATATTTATACAAAGGTAATTGATTTGCCTCTTGACGGGATTCCGACATATCTAGAAGAAGGGATAAATGGAGTTTGTACCGGAGGCTCTGCTCTTTTTAATGTGTTTTCTAATAAACGCAGGGTTGTGAAGAATGATTTGATAACTATTTTTCCTTATCAGTTGGCAAGTATAACCGAAATCAGTACAGACTTTGCCGTTATTTTCTTTAAAGTACCAAAGAAATTGTTTATGGATACCATTAATGGGCTGGGTAGGCTTACACTTGACTATTTTTTCTATATGAGGAAATATTATAGCTCTCCGCTCAGTGAAGAAGAGTATAAGCGCTTTGTTCATTTCTGTCATATATTGTCATGCCGTGTAGATTTATCTTGTGCCTTTCTTAGGAGGGAATCGGTGATGTATTTATTGAGGGTTTATTATTGGGACTTGTATGTGGGCTATAAGAGTAGCCCCAAGGCTATGGCTTCCGTGAAGTTTGTACGTAAAGAGAAGCAGGTTTTTGAATTCTTTTATTTGGTTATAGAGTATCATACTATAAGTCGTGATGTGGCATTTTATGCAGATAAGATGTGTATCTCACCTAAATATCTGACAATGTTAATAACAGATAATACTGGTCGTTCGGCTAAAGAGTGGATTGTGGAATATACCATACTTGAGATAAAAGTCTTATTGAAAGACTCCAATCTTGAAATAAAGGAAGTGGTTTCACGAACTAATTTTCAATCGAATTCTACGATGACACGTTTTTTTCGTAAGCATACAGGCACTACTCCGTCAGAATACCGTGAGAGAATGTTTGTCTGATATTTGGATAATTTGTACTTATACCAAAAGGCAAGAAAGATATGAAAGAATATCTTAAAATAATAGATGAAATAATCGCTCTTGTGGGGTTACATTTAATTCCCAAATTTGTTAATCTATATCAAGGCCAGGTTGACATAAGATGTGAGGAAAATGATACTGGAGTCTTAATTAATATTATTGTGTCTTTACCAGATAAAAATGAACTGCAGGCTTTGCAAAATCAAGTTGGTATGGACTCACTACAAGCCAAACAGATCTTAGAAGGAATATTAAAATTGGAGAAAATGGATTCATGCAAACCATTGGAAAACAGACAACTGGAATTGAAACGAATTTGGCTTAACAAGCTTGTTTCAGTGTTGGAAGAGCATATGGAAAATACAGAGTTTAATGTTGCTATGCTCTGTCAACTGTTGGGAATGAATCGAAAACTGTTGTATCGAAAGATTAAACAGTTGACGGGGGTTACTCCAGTAAGCCTTATTCGGCGTGTTAGGATGATAAGAGCCGCTACACTTTTATTACAAGGCAGATTCACTGTATCGGAAGTAATGTATATGGTAGGCTATTCCAATCCTTCTTATTTTTCCAGGTGTTTCATGGCAGAATATAATATTTCTCCAAGTCAATATGCAATAATTCAAAAAAAACAGATGGAGCGTCCGAATAAGGGGGCACTCCACACATGATTCATTGTCTTTTGTTCTGTTATTTTTTATACCAATCCTTACAGTCATTTCCCATTGATTTTGCCCATGTAGCAAAACCGGGATATTGGCTGTCAATTCTGTTCCTTTCTGTTACCGGGGTAAACCCTAGCATCGGTATATCGATAGCAAATGGATATGCTCCTTTACGGTCGATATAGTAAGCATCATCATTGCTGCCAATCAATGACTGATTGGCATAAGCTGTAGCTTTGTGTTTGGGCAGATGAACCTCTGTGCGATTCTGTTCTCCTTGTGAATATTTTACGATGATGTATGGATTATAGGACAATAGCTGATTCTTTAGGAAAGAACCGTTGAATTCTCTGGTGACTACATATTTATTGCCTATATTCTGTTTGGCATTGGACATTACGATAATGGACGAAGTCTCTTTTTCCAATATTGCACCTTCCGGCAAAGTGATTTTATCGCCAATTTGTGCTGCATCTATCTGATAGGCAAATGCGTTAACATATGTAGCGCCATCATGTACCGGAGTGAATTCGTCAACGATCTTCGTTACTATATTCTTTTTGTCGAAATAGACTTTGCGTTCGTATTCTACAATTACGTCATTCATGTCATAATCGCCACCGGAAGGCCAAATATCTTCGAATGCCAGTGTGCCGGTAACATTTTCATCTTCATCGGGTTTGGGTTCTTCTTTATCACCTTCATCGGGAATAGACGGCCTTTCAGGATCGTCAATAGAACTTCCCGGAGTAGCATCTACATAAAATAAAAGGTCACAGTAGCTTTGATTTACACCATCTTCTGCTCCAAGAATCGTCTTGCCGCTTTTTTGGTCTTTAACAGAGACAAAGGCCGACATGTTGTTTTGGGGATTGGAAGTGCGAAGATTTGAATTGTATGGATTATATAAATCAGGCAATTTAAGATAATCTTCTAAATTATTTCCATAACCGTTCTTAAAACCGTCGGCATAAAGAAACCAGCCTACTGTATATCCTGCTGGGAATGTATCATGGGCTTGGCCGTCTTCATCGAAGTAAAGCAGACGAACTTTATTCCCGGATTCTAAAATCAATATTTGGCCGCCATACCAGTCAAAAGACACATTGGGGAATATAATGTATTTCCTCACTTGGTCTACATCGACGGACGTTCCGGTTTTATAAAAATAATATCCGAAAGTATTGTTATAACTTGCACTTCGATTGAGAAAAATGAGATTCAATGCGGTGTTGTCCTCCTTTATCGAAATATTGATAGTTTTTCCATTACCAAGTAATTTTGAATTGTCTTGTCCTCCTTTATTGAAGAATGTTTTCATCCGGTCTGTCAAATCCAAAATACTTTCATCACCAATATTTTTTTCCTTTGTCATATATTGGCTGTTCAGCTGACCTCCTTCTCCCCAATAGCACAGTGAGTATAGATTTTGGGATTTGTTTACTAAATAAGGTACATCAGACGAAGCGCGAGTGACAGACTTTGTTTTAGGATTTGATTTTGCCGACATGTCAAAAATGACAGCATTGTCTTTAATTTCAAGTTCTATGCATCCCGGCAATCCCCATGTCGCAGTATATAAATAAACTTTATTAAGATAGGTAGGAAGCTGCATTTTTCCCTCATACTTACCGCTGTTGTCGGTATAGGTTTTGAACAAGGCTTCTATACCCTCTTTCTTTATCGGCGTACCTTCCACTGTTTCCATCGGATTTTCACCGTAAATTTCTATCAAAGGAGTAAACCCGTAAATGTCATAGTTGACAGAAAGCCGGACATCACTGCGCATCTCAAAGCCGAAATATTTATCCGGGTCAGGAAGAGGTTCTTTTTCACGATTCGGGTCGTATACGTCTTTCTCCATACAACCTGTCATAAGGCCTGAAAGTGCAAGCACTAAAATGAAAGCCCCAATGCTAATTAAGCGGTTTTGTTTCATAAGATATAAAAATGTTATGTTAATTTTATTTGTATGTATTTTTGATTAGTTACTTGCTCTTTAAATACCCGATACATTTTATTATGCAAATTTAGTCTGTATTGCTCAAACTCATTGATACAAAATTGACAAAAGAATGATAGAAAAAGGACAGTTGATCTTTTTTGTATATCCATGTGATAGTTTGTCGGGAGTGTCTTTTTGTTCTTCCTTTATTGGATTTTACCCTCTTTTCAGTATATTTGCGCTCGGCGTTTTAAGAATATTATCTTTGAGCCGATTCCAATACTAAACTAGATAGAATTAATGGAGAAAATAAATGCAGTAATTACGGGAGTGGGAGGGTATGTTCCTGACTATATTCTGACCAATGAAGAAATATCCAAAATGGTAGATACGACAGATGAGTGGATAATGGGGCGTATCGGTATAAAGGAAAGACGTATCTTGCACGAAGAAGGATTGGGGACTTCGTTTATGGCCCGTAAAGCTGTAAAACAATTAATGCAACGTACAAAATCTAATCCTGATGATATTGATTTGGTGATTGTGGCCACTACAACGGCCGATTATCATTTTCCTTCAACAGCATCCATATTATGTGAGAGAGTAAAGCTTAAGAATGCTTTTGCTTTTGATATGCAGGCTGTTTGTAGTGGCTTTTTGTATGCATTGGAAACTGGAGCCAATTTTATCCGTTCGGGAAAATACAAGAAGGTCATTGTAGTAGGGGCTGATAAAATGTCGTCGGTGATTGATTATACCGATCGTGCCACTTGTCCGATTTTTGGTGACGGTGCTGCCGCTTTCATGCTGGAACCCACCCGGGAAGATATGGGAGTAATGGATGCCGTATTGAGAACAGACGGGAAAGGTCTGCCCTTTTTACATATCAAAGCAGGAGGTTCCGTATGTGCTCCATCTTACTATACACTGGACAATCGGATGCATTATATTTATCAGGAAGGACGTACAGTCTTTAAATATGCTGTGGCCAATATGGCGGATGCTTGTGAGGCGGTCATGGAGAGGAATCACTTGACGAAGGAGGACATTGACTGGGTGATTCCCCATCAGGCAAACATGCGTATAATTACTGCAGTTTCGCAACGCTTGGGAGTATCTCCCGAAAAGGTAATGGTCAATATAGAACGGTATGGAAATACAAGTGCCGGCACGCTTCCGTTGTGTGTATGGGATTTCGAGGATAAGCTTAAAAAGGGGGATAAACTGATTTTTACAGCATTCGGAGCAGGATTTGCCTGGGGAGCTATTTACGTGAAGTGGGGATACGACGGAAAAGGTTGAGGCTCACTGATAAGATTTAGGTTGTTTGTTTTTTTTCTGATACAACTTTTAGTATCTTTGCGAAACAGCAGTTTTTTATTGTGACAGAAAATTGCATGTGTTTTGTTAACCATATAGAAAACTAAAAACAATCAGCGTATTATGAACCAGGAATTATCCATGAGCCCCAATCTATTGGTGGCTGCCCTTCAAAAACCGGCTTCCGAATTTACGAAAGCAGACATTGTTTCCTATATAAAGGAGAACGACATTCGTATGGTGAACTTCATGTATCCTGCGGCAGACGGGAGACTGAAGACACTGAACTTTGTCATCAATAATGAAGCATACCTTGATGCCATACTTACATGTGGTGAACGCGTAGATGGTTCCAGCTTGTTTCCGTTTATAGAGGCCGGTAGCAGTGATTTGTATGTAGTGCCGCGTTTCCGGACCGCTTTTATAGACCCTTTTTCTGAATTGCCCACACTGTCAATGCTCTGTTCTTATTTCAATAAGGATGGTGAACCGCTGGAAAGTTCTCCGGAATATACCCTGCGTAAGGCATGTCAGGCATTCACTACGGTTACGGGGATGGAATTTCAGGCTATGGGAGAATTGGAATATTATGTCATTTCTGAAAATGACGGATTGTTCCCGGCTACCGACCAGCGTGGTTATCACGAATCGGCCCCTTATGCCAAGTTCAATGATTTCCGTACGGAATGTATGTCATATATTGCGCAGGCAGGCGGACAGATAAAGTATGGGCATTCTGAAGTCGGTAATTTTACGCTGGACGATAAGATTTATGAGCAGAATGAAATAGAATTCCTGCCGGTGCGTGCCGAGGAGGCTGCTGACCAACTGGTGATAGCAAAATGGGTTATTCGTAATCTGGCTAGCCAGTATGGATATAACATTACTTTTGCACCGAAAATCACGGCAGGAAAAGCCGGTTCCGGATTACATATACATATGCGTATCATGAAGGACGGGCAGAACCAGATGCTGAAAGATGGGGCACTTTCTGAAACAGCCCGTAAGGCCATTGCGGGCATGATGAAGCTGGCTTCTTCCATTACAGCTTTCGGTAATACAAATCCTACTTCCTATTTTCGTCTGGTTCCTCATCAGGAAGCACCGACCAACATTTGCTGGGGCGACCGCAACCGTTCGGTATTGGTACGCGTTCCGTTGGGCTGGTCGGCAAAAACGGATATGTGCATGTTGGCAAATCCGTTGGAGACCCCAAGTCATTATGATACTACACAGAAACAGACGGTGGAAATGCGTTCGCCTGACGGTTCGGCCGATTTGTATCAATTGATTGCCGGACTTGCTGTAGCTTGCCGTTATGGATTTGAGATAGACGATGCTTTAGGAATTGCAGAAAAAACATATGTCAATGTAAATATCCACAAGAAAGGAAATGAAGATAAGTTGAAACAACTGGAACAGCTTCCTGACAGTTGTGCCGCTTCTGCCGATTGTTTGGAAAGACAGCGTGCTGTCTTTGAGCAATATCATGTGTTCAGTCCTGCAATGGTTGATGGGGTTATTTCCAAACTGCGTTCTTACGAGGATAGAACCTTGCGTGCAGAGATACAAGACAGTCTGGAGGAGATGCTGAAACTGGTCGAGAAGTATTTCCACTGCGGATAGGAGAAGAAATGAGGGCATAACTCGCCGCAGGTTACACAGATTGCTATAGAATTTCTGATAATCAAGAACTTTTATCTGTGTTAATCTGCGGTGATTGTGTATTTTGATACCTCTCCATTATTCCTTTGGCTTTGAATACTGGTTCTGCTTTTTGTATTTCCGATTCGAAGCCGAACCAATAACCATTTTGGGTATTGTCGTCAATGGGTAGAAAACATAAGCGGAGGCTTTCTTTGTAGTTTCCATAGATGACTTCCCAATATTCCGGTGGCATCTGGCGCTTGGTCTTGACTTTCTCTGCTGGTTTTTTCTTTAATGACATGCCTGCCTCTATCCAGGCAATGGTGACCATGATTTTATAGGCCGGATAATGCATACTGCAGAATTCATAGAGTACGAGGCCTCGCTTTTCCAGGCTCATGGGCTGGTCTATAAGATTTTTATCGATTAAAAATTCCAGAAAGCGACGTAGGAAGTCGTTGTCATCCAGAATCAGCTTGCGGGTGATGGCTTGCCAAGCAGTTGTGTTATAGAATCCATCCAGAAGACGTGACAGTTGCCGGGCTGTTTGAAGCTCGTTGACACTGATTTCATTTGTTTGAAGCACTTCATAAGGGGGGAGAGGAGAATATCGGATGCCTAGTTCTTCCGCTCTTCTTCTCATTTCTGTGCCGGGAAGTAACTTCAGGGATTCAAGCTGTATCTCGCCGGCATTGTATCCGGCAAGTGTACGCACATCTTCAAATATTTCGGATAGGCGGTATAGAGGCAAGCCGGCAATGAGGTCGGCGTGTGTTTCCATATTGGGTAGGGAACATAGGAAACGAAGACCTTGCAGTGAGTCCTCCAGGCTTCCCATCCGACGGCTTTTCTGGAGGACCGGTTCGCGCAGGCTTTGAATACCGGCCTCGAGATGGAGCAATCCTTTAGGTAGCTTTTTCAATTCATTTTTCAGCTCTTCGGATAATAGTGCAGGGTGTATTTCTAAGTGAAAGCATATGTCCGGGTTGAATTCCAGGAAAAGTTGCAGTAATTCTTTAGCACGGCGCGGATTATAATTAAAGGTCCGGTCGAGGACGCGTACGTTTTTTATTCCATGACTGTGGATAATTTGAAGGCGTTCACGGATACTTTCAATGGACAGTGTGCGCACCGGTTTTTCTTCACCGCTGACGCAGAATGCGCATGTGTTGAAACAGCCTCGGGTAGCCTCCAGTTTTACGAATGGTTTGCTCCAGTTAAAAAAACAGCTGTTTTCCGGTGGTACGAGCCGTGAAAAGTTAAGTACACGGGCTATGCCGTTGTCTATATATTGCTTTTGAGGATTCATATAGCAGAGTCCCGGAATACTGTTCCATTTTTCCGGCTGGTTCCAGCAAGACAGCCATTGGGGGAATGCTTCTTCTCCCTCTCCCCTGAATACACAGTCGATGAAAGGGTTTTTATGCAGAAAGTCTTCATTGTTTCCTAAGAATTCAGGTCCACCCAAGATGAAGCAGCTATTGGGAAGCAATGCTTTTAATCTCGCTGTGATGTGCAACAGTTGTTCGTGGTTGAACAACCATGTCGTTGCGGCAATGATGTCGGGTTGGTGCCGGTATATTTCGTCGACAATCATTCCTACGTTTTCATTGATGGTGGCAGATACGATTTCCCATTTTACGGAATTGTTCTTTGCTATTTGTGCGTGCAGTGCAGGGAGTGCCAACGAAGAGTGTGCATACGAGCTATTGAGGTCTATCCAGAGAATTTTCATATTTGATTGAATTTCATCTTTGCAAAGATAACTGATTTTGCTTTTCGTATAAACAAAAAGGGTTATATTTGCATGTCGGAAATCGAAAATAGTAGAGTTATTGGTATAGAATGTTTTTTGAAAGATGAAATATTCTTTTTGTATTCTTATTTCTATAAGGTGATAACGGGTTGTCTTATCACTGGCTTGATAAAGTAAGTGCATATTCCGGAGCATACCCGTTCACATTCCGGTAGCTTATA
>OLRZ01001915.1_pt1 | contig 12970 bp, 10 predicted proteins | sample 1671931 | NCBI WGS metagenome assembly OLRZ01 (sample SAMEA3136627, study PRJEB25190) | human gut metagenome | reverse complement strand
CCAAGAACGAAAGCCGCGTCACCTTCTCGGACGTCGAGGATTCGCTCGTGCTGGTGACCAATTCCTTCTCCACGCAGGCGTCGTATGAAAACCAGACGAAAAAGGCCATCACCAACACCTTCATCGCCGAGGCGATGACCGATTTCTTCAAGCATTCGCTGGAGGTCTATTTCGCCGAGAACCCGCAGAGCGCAGATAAAATCTGTTCGCAGGTCCTCGTCAATAAGCGCAGCCGCGAGTCGGCCGAAAATATGCGCGTCAACGTGAAGAAAAAGCTCACGACCTCGTTGGACATCAACAACTCAGTCGATAAATTCGTCAACTGCCGCTCCAAGGACCCGTCGCGCTGCGAGCTGTACATCGTCGAGGGCGACTCGGCGCTGACCAGCGTCAAGCTGGCGCGCGACGCGGAATTCCAAGCCATCATCCCCGTGCGCGGCAAAACGCTCAACTGCCTGAAATCGACGTATGACAAGATTTTCAACAACGACATCATCACCGATCTGCTGAAAATCATCGGCTGCGGGGTGGAAATCAAGGCCAAGGCGGGGAAGGGGATGGCCGCGTTCTCGCTGGAGTCGCTGCGCTGGAACAAGATTGTCATCTGCACCGACGCGGACGTGGACGGGTTTCAGATACGCACGCTGATTTTGACGATGCTGTTCCGCCTGGCGCCGACGCTCATTCAGGAGGGCTATGTCTATATCGCGGAATCGCCGCTGTATGAGATCACCACAAAGGACCACACCTATTTTGCCTACACCGAGCCGGAAAAGGCCGCTTTCCTGAAGGAGATCGGCGACAAAAAGTATACCATCCAGCGCTCCAAAGGTCTGGGCGAAAACGACCCCGAGATGATGTGGCTGACCACCATGAACCCGGAGACCCGGCGGCTCATCCGGGTCATGCCGGAGGATGTGGAGCGGACGGCGGAGGTGTTCGACCTCCTGCTGGGGGATAACCTCCAGGGCCGGAAGGACCATATCGCGGAAAACGGAGCAAGATTTTTGGATCTGGCGGATATTTCATAAATGTGCCGCTATGCGGCACCAGATTGCGGCCCCCACTTTTCTTTTGTCTTGTCAAAAGAAAAGTCGCCGCCGCAGCGGTGGAAAAGAAAAGCGCTATCAACCAAACTTGCACACCGTGCAAGTTTGGGAAAACGGGTTCTGTGAGAACTGCTGTGCAAATGAAGCAGTGCGTACTAAATCACGGGCGGGGTACACATCTTGCTTAACTCTGTGCGCCGTGACGATCAAACATTAAATCCCGGGGCATAGGCAGGACACCCCCTGCTCCTCTTTCCGCTGCCGCTGATACTCATTTGCGGAATCAGCCAGCGCGTAGCGAAGCGGAACGCGCGGGATCAGAAATACGCCAGTCCGGTTTTGCAGCCTGATGTGCGGTGCGCCTACAGGTGCGGGAACGCAGGGCCGGACGGAACAGGTTTAGCACAGCCGGTAGGAGACTTCCGGATTTGGTCGGAAGTCCGTGACAGCCAGCCCCCGTTTCGGGTGATTTGACACAGAAGTGTCAAATCATCCCTCAGCGTCTTTTCTTTTGACCATGAATGGCCGTTTTCTTTTCCGCAAGAGGAAAAGAAAATGGGGATTCAATTCTGCATGGTATCACCATGCTCCCCCGTGCGGCAACGCCACGCTCCTTTGTGAAGCAAGGAACATACAGGGGACATCTGCACGGCAAAGCCGTGTTGCTCAGCGATTTATCTGGCAAAAACACCACTTTTTTGTGGATAAAATAAGGAACGTTTATTATGCCGAAAAAGAAGCAGCCGGAAGGATCCCGGCATCCAGCCAATAACCCCAACGTCATGGGCCTCCGGGCGGCGGTGGTGGAGCAGCCCATCACCGACACGCTGGAGACCAACTATATGCCCTACGCCATGAGCGTCATCGTCTCCCGGGCCATCCCGGAGATCGACGGCTTCAAGCCCTCCCACCGGAAGCTGCTGTACACCATGTACCAGATGAAGCTGCTCACCGGGGGCCGCACCAAGTCGGCCAACGTGGTGGGGGCCACCATGAAGCTCAACCCCCACGGGGACGGTGCCATTTACGAGACCATGGTCCGTCTCTCCCGGGGGTATGGGGCTCTGCTCCACCCGCCGGTGGACTCCAAGGGCAACTTCGGCAAGGTCTACTCCCGGGACATGGCCTACGCCGCCTCCCGGTACACCGAGGTCAAGCTGGACGGGATCTGTGAGGAGCTCTTCCGGGACATTGACAAGGACGTGGTGGACTTTGTGCCCAACTACGACGGCACCCTCACCGAGCCGGTGCTGCTGCCCACCACCTTTCCCAATATCCTGGTCTCGGCCAACATGGGCATTGCCGTGGGCATGGCCTCCAACCTCTGCGGGTTCAACCTCACCGAGGTCTGTGAGGCCGCCATCGCCCGGATCAGGCACCCCGAGGCCGACCTGCTGGACACCCTCCGGGCCCCGGACTTTCCCACTGGGGGACAGCTGCTCTACGACCGGAAGGAGATGGAGAACATCTACCGCACCGGCCGGGGCTCCTTTAAGGTCCGGGCCAAATGGCGGTATGTGAAGAGCGAAAACCTCATTGAAATTTATGAGATTCCCTACACCACCACCGCCGAGGCCATCCTGGACAAGGTGGCCGAGCTCATCAAGCTGGGCAAGATCCGGGAGGTGGCCGACATGCGGGATGAGACCGACCTGTCGGGTCTGAAGCTGGCCATTGACCTGAAGCGGGGCACCGACCCGGACAAGCTGATGCAGAAGCTGTTTAAGCTCACCACCCTGGAGGACAGCTTCGCCTGCAACTTCAACGTGCTCATCGCCGGGACGCCCCGGGTGCTGGGTGTGCGGGAGCTGCTGGAGGAGTGGACCGCCTTCCGGGTGGAGTGCGTCCGCCGCCGCACCCACTTCGACCTGGAGAAGAAGCGGGAGAAGCTCCACCTCCTGCAGGGCCTGGAGCTGATTCTGCTGGACATCGACAAGGCCATCCGCATTGTCCGGGAGACAGAGGAGGAGGCCGAGGTGGTGCCCAACCTGATGATCGGCTTCGGCATCGACGAGAAGCAGGCGGAATACGTGGCGGAGATCAAGCTGCGCAACATCAACAAGGAGTACATCCTCAAGCGGGTGCAGGAGACGGAGAGCTTGCAGGGAGAGATCCAGGATCTGGAGGACACCCTGCAAAAGCCCGCCCGCATCCGCAGGATCATGGTGGAGGAGCTGACGCAGGTACGCAAGAAGTACGCCCAGCCCCGGAAAACCGAGATCATTTACAGCCACGAGGTGGAGGAGTATCGGGAGGAGGAGCAGGTGGAGGACTATCCTGTCACCGTGTTCCTGTCCCGTGAGGGGTATTTCAAGAAGATCACGCCCCAGTCCCTGCGGATGAGCGGCGAGCAGAAGTACAAGGAGGGCGACGGCCCCAGCCAGCAGGCGGAGGCCACCAATGCCGCCGAGGTCATGTTCTTCACCGACCGGTGTCAGGTCTACAAGACCCGCCTCAGCGAGTTCGGGGACAGCAAGGCCTCGGTGCTGGGAGACTATCTGCCGGCGAAGCTGGGCATGGACGAGAGCGAGAGCGTGGTATATATGGTGCTGCCGGGGGATTACAGCGGGCATCTGCTGTTTTTCTTTGAAAACGGCAAGATCGCCCGTGTGGAGATGAAGGCCTACGCCACCGTCTCCAACCGCCGCAAGCTCACCGGGGCCTACTCCGACAAGAGCAGGCTGGTGGCCATTCTGCCGCTGGCGGAGGATCGGGAGCTGGCGCTGCTGTCCACGGAGCCCAGGGCGCTGATCTTCCACACGTCCCTGCTGCTGCCCAAGGCCACCCGCTCCACGCAGGGCGTGGCGGTCATGACCCTGAAGCCCAAATACCAGCTGCAACGAGTCTGCACGCCGGAGGAGTCCGGTATCGTGAATCTCCCCCGCTATCGGGCCCGCAGCATCCCCGGTACCGGCGCTCTCCTGCGGCCGGAGGACCGGGGCGAGGAGCAGCTGACCCTGTTGTAAGAAAAAAGGAGGAGCCTATGAAACGGAACGTCCTGACGCAGTATCTCATCATCACGGCGTCCTGCGCCCTGTATGCCGTGGGGTTCAACTGGATGTTTGACCCAAACCACATCAGCGTGGGCGGCTTCACCGGTCTGGGGCAGATCATCAACTACCTGCTGCCGGGCCTGCCCATCGGCACCATCGTCATCATCCTCAACGTGCCGCTGTTCGTGCTGGGCTGGCGGTTCATCGGCAAGGATTTCCTGTTCTCCTCTATCTATGCCACGGCCGTCAGCTCCCTGATGATCGACGGTCTGGCGGCGGTGCATACCTTCAAGCCTATGGAGCCCATTCTGGCCTGTCTGTACGGCGGCGTCATCATCGGCGTCTCCTGCGGCATCATGCTGCGGGAGGGGGCCACCACCGGCGGCACGGAGCTGGCGGCCCGGCTGCTGAAGCTGAAGCTGGAGAGCCTCAGCATCGGTACCCTGTGTCTTGCCATCGACATTCTGGTGACGGTGACGTACGCCCTGATCTTCCGGGATCTGACCCGTGCGCTGTACGGCATGATCTCCCTGTCTCTGATCTCCGTGTCCATCGACAAGGTGGTCTACGGCCCCAATGCCGCCAAGGTGGCCTATATCATCAGCGACTGCCATGAGGAGCTGACCCGCCGTCTGCTGGAGCTGGATCGTGGTGTGACGCTTTTGCAGGGTAAGGGGGCTTACAGCGGCAGGGACAAGCAGGTGATCCTGTGCGCCTGCGCCCGGACACAGATCATCCCCGTGAAGCGGGCGGTGCAGGAGATCGACCCAGACGCCTTTGTCATCGTCTGCGACGCCCACGAGATACTGGGCGAGGGCTTCGGCGTATATGCGCCGGGCGGACTGTAAGGTGCGGCCATGAGAAAACGTGTATGGGCGCTGGCGGCGGCCCTGCTGATGCTGCCCCTTACCGGCTGCGGCTCCCTGCTGAACCGGGATTACAGCGTCACCGAGCCCCACAGCTCCAGCTACTACGAGAGCGAGGACCGATCCGTCCTCCGGGCGGAGAGCTATCAGGATCTGGTGAATGCCCTGCTGGTGCTGATCAGCGGCGGGGCCAAGGAGGGAACCATCTGGCTCTACCCCGACGACAGTGGGCTTCCCGCCCCGCAGGCGGCGGAGCGGGCGTGTCTGGAGGTGCAGAAGGAGACGCCGCTGGGAGCCTACGTCGTGGAGTACCTGACCTATACGGTGGACGAGACACCTCGGAACTATGACGCCATCCAGCTGACCGTCGGCTATCGCCGCACGGCGGCTCAGGTGGCGGGCATTGTGCATATCACCAGCACCTCCGCTCTGGGGGATCTGCTGCGGGAGGCCGCACGGAACCACGTTGCGGAGCTGGTGGTGCAGGTGGGCTACTTCGACCATCAGGCGGAGGAGGTCCGCACACAGGTGAGGCAGATACAGGCCGAGGTGGAGCCGGAAAGCAAGGAGCCGTGGACGGTGAATTTCTACCCGGATTCGGGGAACGCCGGCATCATTGAGGTGCTGCTGAGCGGCGCAGGGAGCACAGAGGGTGCAGAACAAAATACAGAAAATGCAAATTAGCGCTTGACAAATCCGGAAAACGCAGGTATAATCAATCTTGCGTTTGCGGGCGTAGCTCATCTGGTAGAGCGCGACCTTGCCAAGGTCGAGGTAGCGAGTTCGAGCCTCGTCGCCCGCTCCAAAAACAGAGAAAACGGCGAACCTCGCCGTTTTCTCTTATCCGGTGACATAGCCAAGTGGTAAGGCAAGGGTCTGCAAAACCCTCATTCCCCAGTTCAAATCTGGGTGTCACCTCCAAAAAGAAGGACATGACGAAAGTCATGTCCTTCTTTTTGGGTTCCGCTCACGTTGTTCGCTCCACCCCAAGGGGATCGAACATACTCGGGGCAAGTGAAATGCGGCGAAGCAGGGCACTCCGTGCATGCGGCACGTTTCCGCTCCGCTTCTGTTCCTTATGGGCTGCCCTGCCGGATAAAATATGACGATGCCGAACACCGGCACCGTCCTGCTGTATCGTGTATTCAGTTTGCCTTTTTCAGCTTTGCAATATCCTCCGCCATTTGGCGGCACATGAGCTTGAGGAATTTCACCTCGTCCTCCAAATCGTCCATGCGGGAGCGCGGCACGAGCTTTTCCTGAATGTCCTTAATGCCATCCGCCAAAAGGCTGAACTTCGGCGTGACATCACTCTCAATAAGTACGGCCATGCTGCGGGTAATTCTTTCTTCCATCTCCTGCAAGTAAGCAATTTCCTTTTCATCAAACATTTTTCTCTCCTCCTTGTCTTGCATTATACGGTGCCGGTATTCGGTTGTCAAGGTGTGCTCTGCCGCCTGCCGGTATTCGAATTTTCTGCTTTCCCCATATTTTAATCAATAATCTTTCAAATCTTATGAATATTGGCTGTTGCATCTTCCGCTGCTTTGCCGTATACTCCTATATTATTTCAAAGTAGGATGGGATGGAACCGTATGAAAACCTATTCATTTGCCTACGGCAGCGGCACGGTGGAGCTGCCGCTGGATGAGAAAAATGTGATCGGCGAGCTGCACGGCAACGCCGTCGCCCCGCTTGCCGATATCCGCGCGGCGCTGTGGGCCTCGCTCGACGCTCCGATCGACAGCGCGCCGCTGTGCGAGCGCGCCAGGGCGGGCGATACCGTCGCGCTGGTCGTGAGCGACATGACGCGCTTCTGGATGCGGCAGGACCTCGTGGTCCCGCATCTGGTGGATTACCTCACGGAGCGCTGCGGCGTGCGTGAGGAGGACATCACCATCGTCATTGCCAACGGCACGCACATCGGCGGCGACGAGCAGGAGCTGCGCACGCTCGTGACCGACGCGGTCTACGACCGCGTCAAGGTCAAGAACCACGACTGCGAAGCGAAAGACCTTGTCTATCTCGGCACCACGCCGCACGGCACGCCGGTCTCCATCGACCGCACGGCGGCCGAGGCCGACCTCGTGGTCTGTCTCGGCGCGGTGACGCATCATGTGATGGCGGGCTTCGGCGGCGGGCGCAAGAGCATCCTGCCGGGCATCAGCGGGCGCGAGACCATCTTCCACAACCATGCCTTCTCGCTCGACGCGGCGCAGCTGCGCTCCAACCCCGCCATCGGCAACGGCGTTCTGAAGGGCAACCCGCTGCACGAGGATATGTGCGAGGCGGCGGGGCTGGTGAAAAATCTCTTCATCGTCAACCTCGTGATGAACGCCCAGATGCAGCTTGCCGCCATTCTCTCCGGTCACTACCTCACCTCGTGGGAGGCGGCCTGCCGCATGGTGGACCGCATCTATCAGGTGGACGTGCCGGAAAAGGCGGACGTGATCGTTGCCAGCTGCGGCGGCTTCCCGAAGGACATCTCGCTCTACCAGGGCACCAAGACCATCGACAACATTGAGTCCGGCCTCAAGCCGGGCGGCACGCTCATCCTCATCATCGAGGCGCGCGAGGGCGGCGGCCCCGCCGAATACTTCGACTGGGCGAAGGACCTCATCGCCGGCACCATCGAGTGGCGGCTGCGCGAGCATTTCACCGTCGCGGGCTACATTTTCTTCCTCAACTGCGAGCAGGCGCAGCGCTACAACATCCTGCTCTATTCGAGCATTGCCCCGGAGGACGTTGCGCCCATGGGCATAAAGGCGTTTTCCGACGTCAACGCCCTGCTCGACGCCGCGCAGCTGGAGGGCAAGTCCATCTATGTCATTCCGAACGGCTCGACCGTCATTCCACACGTCAAGGAGGCTTCCAAGCATGAAGCGTAGCTACATCGCCAGGCGATTTCAGAGCAGCGGCGCCGGACTGTCGCTCGACACCGAGGCGCTTGCCAAATACAAGGACATCATCGACCTGAGCATCGGCGACACCGATTTCACCACCGACGAGAGCATCATCAATGCCGCCTTCCGCGACGCGAAGGCCGGTCACACGCACTACGGCGACCCCAAGGGCGACCCCGAGCTGATCGACGCGGTCTGCCGTGCGTGGGAGGAGGACTTCGGTCAGCGTCTCCCGCGCGACCATGTGCTCGTGAGCGCGTCGAGCTGCCTCGGCATGGCGCTCGTGATGCTCGCCATCCTCGACCCCGGCGACGAGGTCATCGTCTTCTCGCCCTACTTTCCCATGTACCGCGAGCAGATCGAGCTGGCAGGCGGCGTATGCGTGGACGTGCCGACCTACGCGAGCGAGGACTACGCCATCGACGAAGCGCGTCTGCGCGCCGCCATCACCCCGCGCACCAAGGCCATCGTTTTCAACAATCCCACGAACCCCACCGGCATGGGCTACGACGGGAAGACGCTCGAGCTGCTCGCCCGCGTCGCGCAGGAGCACGACCTGCTCATCGCCGCCGACGAGATCTATACCACCTATCTCTACGAGGGCGACTTCCGCCCCATCCGCACGCTGCCCGGCATGGCCGAGCGCACCATCACGCTCAACAGCTTTTCCAAGAATTTCCTGATGACCGGCTGGCGCGTGGGCGTGATCATCGCCGAGCCGGAGCTGCTGGCGGTGATGAACCGCATCAACGGCTCGCTTATCTACTCCGCGCCGTCCGTCTCGCAGCGCGCCGCCATTCAGGCGCTCGCCATGCGAAAGGAAATCCGGGAGAAATATGTCACCGCCTACCGCGACCGCATCTTCTACGCCGCCGATCGCATCGAAAAGATCCCCTACCTGAGTCTGGTGCGGCCGAAGGGCACGTTCTACCTTTTCCCCGGCGTGGAGAAAACGGGGCTGGACGAAAAAGCCTTCTGCAAGGTCCTGCTCGATCAGGCCCATGTTCTCGTCAGTCCCGGCACACCCTTCGGCGTGAGCGCCGCGGGCCACTTCCGCATCGCCTGCACCGTCGGCATCGACCAGCTCAAAACCGCGTTTGACCGCATGGAGAAGCTGTCGTTCTGACAGCTTCTCCGCCTTTTTGCATAAATTGCACAATAAATCTGGATAACTTTTCACTATCATCGTTCGAGGCGGCTATTTACAAATCCGTTCCGCAGAGTATAATTATCCACATCAAATACGAAATCGCGCATACAAATGCACGGAACGGAGGAAAAGATGAAAAACTTTAACATGATGAAGAAGCTGCTGGCGCTGACGCTCGGCGCCGCGATGCTGCTGGCCGTGATGACCGGCTGCGGCAAGAAGGACACCGCGCAGGAGCCCGCTGACGATCAGCAGCAGCAACAGGAAGAGCAGCAGCCCGCCGAGCCCGCCACCCTGCTTGAGCAGATCAAGGCCAAGGGCAAGGTCGTCGTCGGCACCGAAGCCCAGTACGCTCCCTATGAGTTCAAGGATCTCGACGCCAACTTCGCCGGCTGCGATATGTGGCTGGCCCAGCAGATCGCCGACAGCCTCGGCGTTGAGCTGGAGGTCGTGGACATGGCCTTCGACGGCATCATCCCCGCCGTCCAGTCCGGTCAGGTGGACCTCGGCATCGCGGCCTTCACCAACACCCCCGAGCGTGCCGAGGAGATCGACTTCAGCGACCTGTATGAGACCAGCGCGCAGCTGCTGATCGTCAAGGCCGGCAACGCCGACACCTACTCCACCAAGGAATCCCTTGTCGGTCTGAAGGTCGGCGCACAGAAGGGCACCATCCAGTCCCAGCTGATCCAGTCCGCTCTGCCCGAGAGCGAGCTGTTCGAGCTTGAAAAGTACCCTGCCCTCGCCCTTGAGGTCCAGAACGGCAACATCGCGGGTCTGGTCGTCGATCAGGCAGTCGGCGAGGCGCTCGTCGCCTCCAGCAACGGCGCGCTTGAAGTCTCCAACTTCACTTTTACCGCCGAGGAAGCCTCCTTCGGTAAATCCGTCGTCATCGCCAAGGGCAACGAGGATCTGGTCGCGGTCGTGAACGAGGTCATCAACAAGGTCACTGCCGACGGCAGCTATCAGAAGGCCTACGACGAAGCCGTTGAGCTGGCTGCCAGCCTCGGCCTGTAAGCAGAGAAAAACATAAAAAGCAACCTACGGGCTTCGCCGTTTCGGCGGCGAAGCCCGCTGTGTACTGAGGAGGAGTCCCCATGGAATTTATTCAGACGATCGGCAAGCTCATCGTCCGTTACCACAGCTTTTTTGAGGAAGGCATTGTCAATACGCTCATCATCGCCGCATTCACCGTGTTTTTCGGCACGATCTTCGGCACGCTCATGTCCAGTATGCGCATGAGCAAAATTCTGCCGCTCAAGTGGCTGGCGGTCGCTTACATCGAGTTCATCCGCGGGACGCCCCTGATGGTGCAGCTCATGTTTATTTTCTACGGACTTCCCATGGTCGGCTTCACGCTGCCGGACATTTCGTGGATCCCGAACTTTTCGCGTTTTTCCGCAGGTATCATTGCCATGAGCATCAACAGCTGCGCCTACGTCGCCGAGATCATTCGTTCCGGCGTACAGGCCGTGGACGTCGGGCAGATGGAGGCCGCGCGCAGCGTCGGCTTCAGCCACGGTCAGGCTATGCGCCTCGTTGTGCTGCCGCAGGCGATCAAGAACATTCTCCCCGCGCTTGGCAACGAGTTCGTCACGGTCATCAAGGAGTCGTCCATCGTTTCGGTCATCGGTCTTGCCGACCTGATGTTCCGCACGAACGACGTCATCGCTCTGACCTTCAAGAGCCTTGCGTGCCTTGCCATCGCGGCGCTGTGCTACTTTGCGATGACCTTCACCGGCGGCCGCCTCATCGCTCTGGCAGAAAGGAAGATGAACCATGGCAAATGAGAAGATCCTTCAGGTCGTTGACCTGTGCAAGAGCTTCCATAAGCTCGACGTGCTCAAGCACATCAGCGTTGATTTTGAAAAGAACGAGGTCGTGTCCATCATCGGTCCCTCGGGCGGCGGCAAGAGCACCTTTCTGCGCTGCCTGAACCTGCTGGAGACGCCGACCTCGGGCCAGATCCTCTTCGACGGCGTGGACATCTGCGCCAAGGGGCAGAGCAAGCACATCGACCAGCACCGTCAGAAGATGGGCATGGTGTTCCAGCAGTTCAACCTCTTCAACAACATGAACGTGATGCACAACCTGACCGCCGCGCCCACACGCATCAAGGGCATGGACAAGGAGCAGGCTGAGGCCAAGGCGCTCCAGCTGCTCGGCCGCGTGGGCCTTGCCGACCGCGCCGACGCCTATCCCAGCCAGCTCTCCGGCGGTCAGAAGCAGCGTATCGCCATCGTGCGCTCGCTGATGATGGACCCCGAGGTCATGCTCTTCGACGAGCCGACCAGCGCCCTCGACCCCGAGATGATCGGCGAGGTGCTCGACGTGATGAAGGACCTCGCCGAGAGCGGCATGACGATGATCGTCGTGACGCACGAGATGCGCTTCGCACGCGAGGTCAGCAGCCGCACCATCTTCCTCGACGGCGGTCACATCGAGGAGGATAAGCCCTCGCACGAGCTGTTTGCTCACCCTGAGAGCCCGCGCCTCGTGAGCTTCCTCGATAAGGTCCTCTGAGCCCAATACGGAAAACAGAGCCGCAGCCGCGGCTCTGTTTTTTTCATTTTCTACGCGATCTTGCCCTTGCTTTGCAAGCGGATGCGGTCGGCGATCATGGCGATGAACTCCGAATTGGTGGGCTTGCCCTTGGTGTTCGACACCGTGTAGCCGAAGTAGCGCTGGAGCGTTTCCAAATCGCCGCGGTCCCACGCAGTCTCGATGGCGTGGCGCACGGCGCGCTCCACGCGTGAGGGCGTGGTGTTGTAGCGGCGCGCGACCTCGGGGTAGAGCACCTTGGTCACAGCGTTGATGACGTCCATATCCTGCACGGCGAGGATGATCGCTTCGCGAACGTACTGATAGCCCTTGATGTGCGCCGGCACGCCGACCTCGTGGATGATGGAGGTCACAAGGCGTTCCAGCGCGACGGGGCTTTCCTCCTCCGTCTCCCCGTTCCGGACGGCCTGACGCATCCGCTCGAGCAGCGAGCCGGCCTCGCAGGGCTTTGCCATGAAGTAGGCCGCGCCCTGCTCCATTGCCTGCATCACCATCTGCTCGCGGTAGAAGGCGGAAACCAGGATCGTCTTCGGCCTTGCCGGCAGCTTTGCCATCCGGTCGAGCAGCGCGAAGCCGTCCAGCTCCGGCAGGATCACGTCTGTAATCACAAGCTGCGGACGTTCCCGTTCGATCATCTTCCATGCCTCCGCGCCGTCTCCGGCGCTCCCCACCACGTCAAATTCACCCGTATTTTCTATCGTCTGCTGCAGCATCGTGCGGAAATTTTCGTTGGCATCCGCCAATACGACCTTGATCCTGTTCTCCATTTGCCTGTTCCTTTTCCTTCCTCCTCAATACTTTGGCTTCGACAACCGCATTCCGACGCGAATCGGATGTTTCGTTTTGCCTTGGCTATAAACTATCACATTTGGACAATGTTTTCAAGTAGATTTTTGTCGTTTAGCACAAATTTTATACGACATCGTTCGAGCTTTTTGGACTCTTAGCACAAACTTAACGGCAGGATAACATCTCCTGCCGTTAAGTCCTCCGTCAGGCGCTCGCCGCGCTTTGCGCCGTCATGCCGGAGGCGGAAAGCATATTTTCCGCGAGAATGCCATAACCTCTCTGCGGGTCGTCCAGCAGGACGTGCGTCACCGCGCCGACGAGCTTCCCATCCTGCACGATCGGGCTGCCGCTCATGCCCTGCACGATGCCGCCCGTGAGCGCGATGAGCGCCGGGTCGGTCACCCGCAGGAGCAGATTGCGCGTGGGCGCGGAGCCGCCGTAGAGCTTTTCGATCTCGATCTCATAGGCGCACACCTCGTCGCCCCTGCAGTTTGCCAGAATGACCGCCTTGCCGGTGCGGACCTCCGTGCGCCGCGCGACGGGGATTGCCTCCCCGACGGCCTCCGGCCGGTTCTCCTGCGGCAAAACGCCGAATATGCCGCACTCCGTGTTCGCGTAAAGCAAGCCGAGGTCGCGCGTCAGATCAAAGTCGCCGCGC
>OLRZ01001913.1_pt1 | contig 12986 bp, 6 predicted proteins | sample 1671931 | NCBI WGS metagenome assembly OLRZ01 (sample SAMEA3136627, study PRJEB25190) | human gut metagenome | reverse complement strand
TGTTACCAAAATAGACAAAAGTTATGAAGCAGATGCATTTATTCAGAATCTTGACGAGATGGATAACTGGCATGTGGAGAATGAGAGATCTGGCACTGAGCCAAACGATGTGAATATCACATTTGTCACATATAAGAACAGTGAGTCTCTGTACAAAAAGTAATTTTCTTATAAAAGCAACAAAAAACCTCTTATTTTTAATGAAAAATACACAAAAAACATTTGTTTATTGTAGATTATTGTGATACAATTTTTGTATATTTTGGGAGGTGTACAACATGAAGGAAGTTTTAATTACATCGGGAACAAGCTTTGAGGGCTACGAGATCGTTGATTACGGAACATATAAGTTCACCCAGACGATTCTTAACTCTAATTTTTTGAAGGATTTAGGAACATCTATCGCCGATATAGCAACTGACAGACGTGACGTTTATCAGGAGAAGATAGATGAGATCCTTAATGAGACTATCAAGAATTTTAAAGAAATGGTCGGTGAGAGCAACTACAATGCGGTCGTTGGTTTCACAACGGGGGTTGAAGTTTATACAAACAATGTTACGGCTGTTGTTGCCAGTGGAACACTTGTAAGTATCACACCGGTATATAAGTCTGAGTTTGAGAAGAGTAATTTTATCAGGAAAGAACTCTATGTACGTAACTACTACGATCTTCTTGTGCCGAGAGCGTCGAAGGTAGTGCTTGTATCGGAGGGTAAGGGAACAAAGGTTTCAGTGTGGTTTAACAACTATAACAATGACGATATACTTGCACTCAAGGCTGAATTACAGTTTACCAACATATACGGAGATAATATTACACTTCCGGATGTGGATTTTACATTTGACAAGACAAATCTCAATCTGCTCAAGTCGGATTTTGTAGAGTGCAAGCTCCCGGATAGATATATCAAGCTTATATCTTCGGCTAAGGTATACATCAAGAAGTATGTTAAGAGCAGTGGAGTATACGAGATCGATGCGGATTCTATCGGAATTGAGATGTCAGAGAGCAAGTTTAGGGCACTCAAGGTTAAGCAGGGTATTCATCCGGTAGCAAACTACAAGTCAGATGGCCTTGTATGGACGTGTAATTGCGGACATGTAAATGAAGGCGGTTCTGAGGAGTGTACTATCTGTGGAAGAAAACAGGATGATATGAAGAATTCTATTACTTTCAATTATGAACCTATGGTTGAGGAGATGAAGACCAAAGAGTATGTAATTGAAATTAAGGATGTTCTTATGAAATATATCAAGGATATTGATGCAAGCCTGAGAATGCAGCTCCTTGAGATTATGGAATCTGGAATAAATTATGAGAAGACAAGGGGATCTATGAAGGACTCAGTTATTGAGAAGGTGGAGAATCTTTTCCTTGGCTTATAAAGCTTCGAATAGGTTATGGATGGATAGAATATGCAGCAATATATGATTCAGATCATAAAAAGCTTACAGGAGAGAGGGTACAGACAACTGAACCCTGATTCAAATAACGTATACGGCAGAGTTGATGGCGATGTCGTATACGTTGTTGTTATAGGTAGCAATAGAAATCTTGATGCGGATTCATTAAAAAAGTTCAATGATAAGATAATTATTGAACTATCGATCAATTCACATAAGAAAGTGAATATTCTGAATATTCTCATCACTCCAAATGGTATGTTTGATGACATGACAAAGAAGATAGTCGAAAATGTGGAAAATGTATGGTTATTTACAGAAGATTATGGAAAACTGTATGTGTTTGAGAACCAGCCGACAGATTTTGATTCGCTCTATGATGTGATCGATAAAAAAACGGTGGTGGATAACCGTAGATCCCAGCATAATCTGATGAGAATGTTTGGCGTTGTGACACCGATATTTCTGTTGATGAATGTTTTGGTATATCTTGCATGTGTGTATATTTATCAACCCACTGAGTTGGCTGTAAACGTGTATGCGATATCAGAGAAAAGACAATATTACAGATTTTTGACATCCATGTTTACACATTTTGGAATAACACATCTATTGGGCAATATGGTCATTTTGATCGCGCTCGGCGCGAGAATCGAGAACATAATAGGCAGGCTTAATTATGTCATAGTCTATATTGTCACAGGTCTTGCAGCTGCATTTGCATCATATATTAACTTTTTTTGTAATGATATATATGATTATTCGGCAGGTGCGTCCGGAGCAATATTCGGTCTCCTGGGAGTGCTTGTTGTCATAGCGTTTTACAATAAGGGGCGGGTGAAGGATCTGTCGCTTATGAATATGATTATATTATTTATTCTGACGCTGGTTGACGGACTGATGTCGGAAGGCATTGATAATGTTGCTCATGCAGCGGGATTTATGGCTGGAATACTGGCTGGGATCGTCCTTTTGCTGGTCAATCAAAAGGTTGTAAAGAATAGCTGGTTATGATAAAATATATCGACGACAAAAATGCGGGAGGCAGGGTATGAGTACTGGAATTAGTATGTCAAGTGTTAATAAGATAAAAGAACTTGCTGATAATGGTGATTACAGTCTTGCTCTTGATATACTTGAACATCAGGATCTGTCAAAATCTCTCAGTCCTCAGTTTATAAGGATTTGTGGTGAAGTATATTATGAGAATGGTCGCTATGCGGATGCGCGAGCAGCTTTGGTAAGAGCTCACTCAATGGCGCCGGCTGGCAACAAGATCATTTATTCTATCATAAAGCTGTATCTTTCTATGGGGTTTAGAAAGCAGGCAGAGCATTACTTTGAGATATACAGATTCAATCAGGAGAGTAAAGATGCTGGTACATACAGAATAGAATACATGATAGCGAAGGCATATCATAAGCCTGTGAATGAACTTTACAGCATTCTGGTGTCAGCTAATGACGTGGAGACATCGGAGGAGTGGGATTATGAGATGCTGCTTCTTCATGCCTATATACGCAACAAAGACAAATTTGATTCGGCGGCGATAGAGTTTAAAGCAAAATATAGAAATTCTTCAAGACTTTCTACATTGGATAGTCTTATTGAGAATACAGAATCCCTGGAATCAAAGGTGTATATTTTCCCTTGTGAAGACAGGAACGATGACGATCCGGAGCAGGAAGAAATCAGAGAATTCGAGAAAAAGATCCTTGATGAGGATGATTTGAAGATACATCCTAAGGATGCAAAAATCATGATCATGGTGGAAGATGATGCTCCTGTCACTAGTTCCATGAAGTTTAAGCAGATGTGGGTAAGATCTAAGGACAAAAAGGAACATAAGAAGGAACTGAGAAGGGAAGAGACAGAGGAAGAAAATAAAAAGGATAAGAAAAGATCCCATGGATTGTGGGGAATAATGTCCAAAAAAGAAGAAGAACTTGTGGACAAGGAGATGCAGGATATCTTGTCTGAGAATATGGATAAAGAAAAACTCCTTGGTGAAGTCGTGACTAGCAAGGCGGGTGAGTTGGAATCCGCACATGTTGATGAGAAAACAGTTTCTGAAACATCTGCTGTTTCAGAAACGGAAAGCTCTGAAATGAAATCTGGAAATGATGAGTCAGGCGCATCGCAAGATATGACAGAGATGTCTTCGTATAACATATCAGCCGAGGACTCGGCTGTGTATAATGCAGAAGATGAAGAAGGCGAAAGAGCTTTGAATGGCGAACCGGATGAACAGGAGGACCTCTTTGTTATAGAGGAGGAGCCGGAAGAAGTTGTGATGGTAGATGCAGATCTTATGACAGAAGAAAGCGATGAGCCGGAGCCAGAAGAAAATGATAAAACGGACAGTATATCTGAGGAAGCGTTTGATCCGGAATTTTCCGATGAAGACGATGATTTGTTCTTTGTAGCGGAAAACGATATTAGCGTTTCAGAGGAGCTACAGACGGAGAATACGTCAGAGACAGATATTTTGGAATCTGATATGCCGGAATTTGATGATTTAGATTCTGATGAGCCAGGATCCGATACGTCAGATGAAGAAATAACGGGTATTGTTGAAAATGAAAATTTTGAACCTGAAAAATCGGATACAGATATAAAAGAACCTGAAGAGCCAGAAGTGTCAGAAGTATCAGATATAGAAGAGACGGAGTCTTTTGATTTTGATAAAGCACTTGAGACTCTTGAAAAGTTTGAGGTTGATGTCAATGAAGATTTTGAGATTGATCAGAAACTTGACAATATAGATGACGATGACAATGATTCTGAATCTGAAACTAGCTCCATGATGGAATATGGGATAGATGCTGAACAGGAAATGGTGAAAGATGAGCCTGAAGTTTGGGAGATAGAGCAGGGGGAAGAAAGCTTTGAGGAGAATCCTGAAGCCGAATTCGCAGATGAGATGGCAGAATCCGAATTTGAATATGAAGTTGATGTTGACGCAGATATCGAAAATGAGATATCAGTGGAAGAAACTGAGCCTGTCTCAGAAAATGAAGATTATGAGATTCCATCAGAGAATATCCATGAACCATCCGAAGAACATCAGGGAGATTTAGAAGAACCAGTTCGGGAAGAGCGTTCGTTCAGAAGATATCAATCAGAGAAGACAAGATATGCCGAGTTCCCTGTTTTTAAGAGTAGTTTGTTTCCAGATTACAATACGGATGGAGCAAAACTGTATGAGGTGGGAAATGGCAAAAATCTAAAGATGGGTGAGCAGATAGAAACTGAGGAAGCCAAGATAACGGAGAACCTTCAAAAAGAAGAGGATCTCATAGGTGAAACCGATAGGTTGCTGGCAAGACTTGGGATCAGATTTCAAACAGAATTTAAGTCTATTCTTGACTTCGGTGCGGAAGGTGATAAGGACACTGGTGAAACAGATGGAGAGAATGGTCCGAATGCTGGCGGCACTAGAGATGCCAGAGATTCAGAAGATTCTGATGAAAAATCCGAAGTCGATAACATAGAAAAACCATTCAATGAGAAGATAGATAAGGATAGTAAAAAGGAAAAGAAATATTTTAAGTTGAAAGGTTAAATATGAAATAAAGTAGCATAAATATATATCCATATTGCTTTTTATTTGAACACGCGGAAGGAGGCGAGGGAAGTGGCTGTAGATCAGACAGAAGCTATGATTGCTGCGATAAAAGCGCAGCTTGAGAAAGAGCGTGCTGCCGAGGCCGCAAAGAAGAAAAGAGAAGAGGAAGAAGAGTTTCTCAAAAATGGCGGCAAGAAGAAAGAGGCAGAGACTACAAAAAGCCAACACAAAACTTTGTCCAAAGAGGAGTTAGAGCGAATTGAAGCGAAACGACGTCGCAAGAGAGAGGAAGCTCTCGGCATCGTGAGGGAAGATGAGCCAGAGACATCTGAGGAGGACGAGAAGAAGGAAGAGGTCCAGAATGAGGGTGAAGGGCTGAAGCCTGATGATAAAGAGAAAAAGAAAGAAAATGGACCAGCGCCAAAACTTAGTCTTAATCTTGGTGGAATTGCCGATGATATGCAGGACGGTTTAGGTGGCATCGGCGGTCTTGGAAGTAAAACGGAAGGCGGCCTTGGTAGCGGCTTTGGAAGTAAAGCGGATGGCGGTTTAGGCGGACTCGGTGGCGGTCTTGGCGGCCTTGGAAGTAAGCCTGAGGGCGGTCTTGGCGGTGGACTTGGTGGTGGCCTTGGAAGCAAGCCAGAAGGTGGACTTGGTGGTGGTCTCAACCTTGAGGATCCAAATCGTGGAACAGTCAAGTCGAAAGGCGGAGAGAATATAATTCTTGATGATGAGGAGTCTGAAAATACAGAGGAAGAGACTCTCGAATGGGTAGAGAACAAGAACGCCAAGGTCAATAAGGTTAAATCACCGAAAGCTGGTAGTGATGCCAATGGCGATCTGTTCAGCATTCTTCCAGATAGAAATAAGCAGAATTCAGATGCTAAGTCATTATACGATTTCGACGATGACGATGATGATGACGACGATTTCCTTGGAGCTGGAATAAAGAATCTCTCAAATATTGATGAGGAGAGTCCAGAAGAGGTAGCAAAGAGGAAAGAAGCTGAGGAAGCTAAGAAGAAGGCGGAAGAGGAAGCTAAGAAGAAGGCGGAAGAAGAAGCCAAGAAGAAGGCAGAGGAAGAAGCTAAGAGGAAAGCCGAGGAGGAGAAGAAACGCAAAGAAGCCGAGAATGCGAGAAAGAAAGCAGCGGCTGAAAAGGCAAAGGCAGAGGCTGAAGCAAAGAAACAGCAGGCTATAGATGATGCCAGAAAGAATGCCGAAGAAGCAAAGAAACATGCTGAAACCTCCAGAAAGACTATAGAAGAGTGTGAAAAGTCTCAGAAGGATCTTGAGAAGCAGCTTGAAGAGTTCAAGAGCAAGAAGGACAGTTATGATGCCAAAATGGCACAGGAAGCTGATGCCAAAAAGAAGAATGATGCTGAGCTTCTTGAGCGTGAAGAAAAAGAGCTCAAAGAGACTGTAGAAAAGCTTGAGAAAGAGATTGTAGATAGCAACGAGAAGGCAAAGAAGGAATCTGATAAGATACTCAGTGAGAGCGATCCTGATACATATAAGAATAGCATTATCACGGAGGCTCAGGCGGTTGCAGATAAAGCTATAAAGGTTCTTGCTGAGACAAAGAAGAACAATATTGACAAGAGTGCTGCCGAATTCAAGAAAGCAGTGGATGAGGATAAAAAGAAACTTGCAGATATTGAGATAGAAAAGAAGAAGGCTCTTGATGCTGCAAAGAAGAAACGTGCAGATGAAGAAGCCAGAGCTGCTAAAATAATTAAAGCTGCGGAAGAAGATAAGACCAAGGCAGGTACTATATTTAGTGAGTCAAAGAAAGCTGAGGAAGAGGCTGACGCAAATCTCAAGAACACAACTGAGATGGAAGAAAAGTCGCAGAAGACTCTTGATGATCTGAATAAGAAACTTGCAGATTCTGAAAAGTCTATCAAGAATGCTAAAAACAGCAAGAACGATGCTAATACCAAACTTGCAATTCAGAAAGAAGAGTTAAAGAAAGCGGAGAAAGCTGAAGAGGAAGCTGTAAAAGCTCTTGAGAAGGCTAAGAAGACAAAGGCGGATGTTCAGAAGAAGATTGCTGATAGCGAGGAGTTTATAAAGAAAACAGCTGAGTCTATCAAGTCTGCTGAAGAAGATTGTAAGAAGATATCTGCGGATGTCGTTGCTGCGAAGAAAGAGAATGAATCATTTAAGACCGCAAAAACGGAAGCTCAGGATGCACTTAATCAGGCCAAAAAGTCTCTTGTAGAGGCCGAAGATCTGCTCGCAAAGGCAGAAGCGTCAGCAGAAGAAGCTGAACAGATTGTTGAAGAGGCGAAGATATCAGAGGAAGTTGAAATCCAGAATGCTGAGAGTCAGGCTAAGCAGAAGTCGGATAAGATTAGTGCGGATGCCAAGCTCCGTGAAGCTAAGCATGAGGCATATGTTGCGTCAGAGGATGAAAAGTACGCCAATGCTGAGGCTGGGGAACTTGAGAAGGTTCAGACTGCAGCTATGAAAGCTGATAAAGATGCTGCAGATATGAAGAACAAGGCTGAAGCGGATGCAAAGAAACTTCTTGATGATGCCAAGAAAAAAGAGTCTGATATAAAGAATAAAATTTCAGAGCTTAAGACAGAACAGGCAGAAAGAGTAGTTGCAAGAAAAGAGGCTGCAAAGCAGGCAAAGGCTGAAGCCGAGGAGAAGAAGAAGAAAGATTTGTCTGCAATAGATAAGGCTGAGGCGGATGTAAAGAAACAGCTCGATGACATAAAGAGTAAGGCAAGTGCAGCTGCAAAGGTTCTTGAAAAGGCAATAAAGAGAGAAGAAGAATACAGAAAGCAGGAGGAACTTCTTAAAGAGGGTAAGATCGAGGAAGCTGCGAATGTTATCACTCAGGATGAAGAGGCGACGATGGCAGCATCCATAAGTGAAGTAGTTGCCGCAAGACGCAAATCACTTCCGGCAGAGGCAAAGTATCTTTATAAGTATCTTGGTGTTGAACCTGCAGGGGCTCAGATCGTCAATGTGCTTCAGACACTTAAGGTAGACCCTAAGAGATCTAAAAATATTGTCATACTTGGACAGCACGGATTCGGACTTACAACCATAGGTGAGGATTTTGCCAAGTTCTATTATGATATGGGAATATGTAAGTCAGATGCTAAGGCTAAAGTTAAGGCAAAGGTCATAAACAGCGGTAAACTTGGTGGAGCCGTGGCAAAACTCAAGGGTGGATGTCTTATAATCGAGAGCGCAGGTCTTATAACTCCAGATAGATTTAAAGAAATGGTTGACATGTGTTCTCCGGAGAAGAATGATATCAAGATTATCCTGACTGGTGAAAAGACCGCACTCAGCAATATGCTTGCATCTAATATGACTCAGGCACGAGCTTTCAATAACCGTATTTATTTCGATCAGATTAACGAAAATGGTATGGTCAATGTTGCAGAGTGCTATATTGAAGAGAAAGGATTCAAGCTTGAGAGTGGAGCAGATTCAGCCATAAAGAACCTTTTGATGGGAATGGAGTCCGGTAATATAGACAGACTTCTTGGTGCTATGGAAGATGCTATGAAGAAGGCTGAGAATAGGGATCCAATTGATAAAAAGGTTTTGAAAAAAGAAATAGTACAATAGTAATACAGACAGGTATGCTGTCGCTAAAGACAGAAATTTGTTGAAAAATAATATGCCAGTGCTTATAATATCAGTGTTATAAGTACTGGCATTAATTGTGTAAAGGAGATTTTGTATGCTTTCGACTGATATAGGAGTAGATTTAGGAACATCAAATGTATTGATAAGCGTCAGAGGCAAGGGGGTTGTTGTTAATCAGCCATCCGTTGTCGCATATGAAGTTTCCACGAAAAAGGTAATAGCGATAGGGATAAAAGCCAAGAAGATGATAGGTAAGACGCCGGAGAATATAGATGTTGTTAGACCGCTCAACAAGGGAGTCATATCCGATTATACGATTGCGGAGATTATGCTCAAGGCATTTATTAGAAGTGCCATGGAGAAGAGATCAGGTGTGGGGAGACCTCGTATATGTGTTTGCGTTCCAAGCGGTGTAACCGAGGTGCAGAGAAGGGCGGTTGAAGAGGCTGTATATAAGACAGGAGCAAAGACGGTCTACGTTATGGAAGAACCTCTTGCTGCGGCTGTCGGAGCAAATGTTGATATTCATGAAGCTAAGGGCAGCATGGTTGTAGATATAGGTGGAGGAACCACTGATATAGCAGTTATATCACTTGGAGGCGCGGTGGAGAGCAGTTCCATCAAGTACGCCGGTGATGATTTTGACAACGCTTTGGTCAGGTATGTCAGAAGAAAGTATAATCTGCTTATTGGCGATCAGTCTGCCGAGAAAGCAAAGATAGCTATAGGTTCTGTTATAGAACGTGAGGATGATATAGAATATGTGATAAAGGGACGTGACTTGATAAAGGGACTTCCTAAGGCGGTAACCATAACGGCAAACGAAACGGTGGCAGCCTTTGAGGAGACAACAAATCATATCCTTGGAGCAATCCACAATGTTCTTGAGACTGCACCGCCTGAGCTGGTGGCTGATATTGCTGTGTCGGGTATAGTTCTCACCGGAGGCGGGAGTCTGATATACGGCATGGACACTCGCATAAAGGAGAGAACCGGCATAGAAGCATACGTTTCTGAGAAGGCACTTGAGGCTGTTGCGCTCGGTGCTGGAATGTCGGTGGTCATAAACGAAAAGAAAGACGAATAAACTTATGGAAAAAGATTTTTTGCCGATCTGTAGGGATGATATGGAGAAAAGAGGATGGTCAGAGGCAGACTTTGTATTTGTCATAGGTGATGCCTATGTTGACCATCCATCATTTGGTCCGGCTATCATAAGCAGATTACTGGAAAGATATGGATATAAAGTGTGTATAATAGCCCAGCCTGATTGGAAAAACGACAAAAGCATTGATGTTTTTGGAAAGCCAAGACTGGGTTTTTTGGTGTGCGGAGGAAACATGGATTCTATGGTCAACCACTACTCCGTATCAAAAAAGAGAAGACAGAAAGATGCATATTCACCAGGCGGAGAAATGGGACTCAGACCTGATTATGCAACAACCGTGTATTGTAATCTTATCAGAAGAACATACAAGGATGTACCGATCATAATAGGTGGTATCGAGGCCAGCCTCAGAAGAATGGCTCACTATGATTATTGGTCTGACAAACTTAAACATTCCATACTTGTGGATTCCTCTGCTGATATTCTGTCATATGGAATGGGCGAACACAGTATGATAGAGATAGCTGAGGCTCTTGACAGTGGCATCAATGTCAGTGATATCACATATGTGAGGGGAACCTGCTATAGGACCAAGGATATATCAGGTGTTTCGGAGGATGCTATATTGCTTCCGGATTATGACAGCCTTACACGAGACAGACTGGAGTACGCCAGAAGCTTTTATACACAGTATATAAATACGGATCCATACTCTGCAAAGACACTAGTTGAAGGGTATGGTAACAGAGGATATGTGGTGCAGAATCCACCTGCTTACCCACTTACACAGATGGAGATGGATGATGTGTACGATCTTCCTTACATGAATAACTATCATCCCATATACGAGTCAAAAGGTGGGATTCCTGCAATCTCGGAGATCAAATTCAGTCTGACGAGCAATAGAGGCTGTTTTGGAGGCTGTAGTTTCTGCGCACTTACATTTCATCAGGGAAGAATCATCCAGACTAGAAGTCATGAATCCTTGATAAGGGAGGCTGAGCAGATGACGCACGATCCAGATTTCAAAGGGTATATACATGATGTAGGAGGTCCAACGGCGAATTTCAGACATAAGTCATGTGCAAAACAGGATAGATATGGCGTGTGTACAAATAAACAATGCCTTTTCCCAGAACCGTGTAGGAATCTGAAGGTTGATCACAAAGATTACATTGAACTTCTTAGAAAACTTGAGGCTATTCCTGGCGTGAAAAAGGTGTTTATAAGATCGGGAATCCGATTTGACTATGTAATGGCAGATAGCAGTGATGAGTTTTTGAAAGAACTCTGTGAGAAGCATATAAGTGGACAACTCAGGGTTGCCCCAGAGCATGTGTCAGACAATGTTCTGAAGATGATGGGAAAACCGAAGAATAGTGTATATGAGAGTTTCATAGCCAGATACCAGAAGGTGAATGCGCGTACAGGCAAAAAACAGTTTGTTGTGCCTTATCTGATGTCGTCGCATCCTGGCTCTACGCTTAAAGAAGCAGTGGAGCTTGCGGAGTATGTGCGGGATATAGGGTATATGCCGGAACAGGTACAGGACTTTTATCCAACACCATCGACCATTTCTACATGTATGTATTATACTGGAGTCGATCCGCGTACGATGCAGCCGGTATACGTGCCGCATAATCCGCATGAGAAAGCAATGCAGAAAGCACTCATGATGTATAGAAAGCCTGAGAATTATGACCTTGTAAAAGAGGCACTCATAAAAGCTGGAAGACAGGATCTTATAGGCTTTGATAAAAAATGTCTGATAAGGCCTAGAAAAATGGAAAACAGTTCAGGACATGAACATAGACCTTCCAAGGGTAGAAATCAGAGTAGAAATTGCGTATGTTCGAATAATACAAGGAAAAATAATACAAACAACAAAAATTATAAAGAGGCACCTCAAAAAAACAAAAAAATTAAAGATAATGTCAGATCTGTGGGTGAAAACAAAAGGCATAAAAGAAAATAAGCAGTAAATGGTGATATTCATTTTTGGTTGCGTGGTACATGCTTTTGTGCTAGAATTATGGCAGATTGTGTGAACCTTTAGATTGTCGTGTACTGTTTTGGGTGAACAACGTGAATATACAATATATGACGATCAAAAAGATTTATTATATATGTAGTCTTATGTCACACTAAAATTTTTAAACAATATTTTTTAAAATGGAGGATTTGAAAATGGCAAAGAAGATTGTTTTAGCAGGCGCATGTCGTACAGCTATCGGAACAATGGGTGGATCACTCAGCACAACACCAGCTGCAGAGTTAGGTTCAATCGTTATCAAGGAGGCTATCAACAGAGCAGGTGTTCCTGCAGATCAGGTAGACCACGTATACATGGGATGTGTTATCCAGGCTGGTCAGGGACAGAATGTAGCACGTCAGGCTTCAATAAAGGCTGGACTTCCAATCGAGACAACTGCTGTTACAGTTAACGTTGTCTGTGGTTCAGGTCTTAACTGTGTCAACATGGCTGCACAGATGATCGAGGCAGGAGATGCTGATATCGTAGTTGCAGGTGGTATGGAGAATATGTCTATGGCTCCTTATGCTATGATGAAGGGCCGTTTCGGTTACAGAATGAACAATGGTGTACTTGTGGATACAATGGTAAATGATGCTCTCTGGGATGCGTTCAATGACTATCACATGATCAAGACAGCTGACAATATCTGTGAGCAGTGGGGTCTTACACGTGAGGAGATTGATGAGTTTGCAGCAAAGAGCCAGCAGAAGGCTGTTGCAGCTCAGGAGTCAGGTGCATTTGATGCTGAGATCGTTCCAGTTATGGTAAAGAAGAAGAAAGAGATGGTTGAGTTCAAGAAGGATGAGGGACCAAGACCTGGTACTACAGTTGAGACACTTTCAAGACTCAGAACAATCAATCCTAACGGATTTGTTACAGCTGGTAACGCTTCAGGTATCAATGATGGTGCAGCAGCTATCGTTGTTATGAGTGAGGAGAAGGCTAAGGAGCTTGGCGTTAAGCCTATGGCTACATGGGTAGCTGGAGCACTTGGCGGAGTTGATCCTTCAATCATGGGTATTGGACCTGTAGCTTCAACCAAGAAGGTTATGGCTAAGACTGGTCTCAAGATTGAGGACTTCGATGTTATCGAGGCAAACGAAGCATTTGCTGCACAGTCAGTAGCAGTTGCTAAGGAGCTTGGATTTGATGTTGACAAGCAGGTTAACCCTAACGGTGGTGCTATCGCTCTTGGACATCCAGTAGGAGCTTCAGGAAGTCGTATCCTTGTTACACTTCTTCATGAGATTC
>OLRZ01001908.1_pt1 | contig 13014 bp, 7 predicted proteins | sample 1671931 | NCBI WGS metagenome assembly OLRZ01 (sample SAMEA3136627, study PRJEB25190) | human gut metagenome | reverse complement strand
GCAGTAGCGGCTTTTTGCGGCTGAGCACCTGCAGAATGCAAAAGAGCACGATGCCCTCAAGAAATGCCTCGTAGAGCTGGGAGGGGTGACGCGGCATATCGCCCGCGGTGCCACCGAAGACCACGCCCCAGGGCAGATCGGTCGGCTTGCCCCACAGCTCACCATTGACAAAGTTGGCACAACGGCCCAGGCACAAGGCCAGCGGCGCGCCTATGACGGCAAGGTCTGCCAAAGTCCAGGCATCGAGCTTATACATGCGGCACACAATGATGCCGCCGATAATGCCGCCCACCAAACCGCCATGGAAGCTCATGCCGCCCTCGTTGGTGGCAAAGATCTCGAGCGGGTGCGCCCAGTAGTAGCCATCACCGTAAAAGACGACGTAGAACAGGCGCGCACCGATAATGAGGCCAAAGACCACGCCGACCACGACACTCGTCAGGTCATCGACCGTAATGTCAAAACCCCAGCGACGCTGCGTGCGGTACATGACGACCGCCGTGAGCAGAGCGCCGACCACGTAGGCCAGGCCGTACCAGTAGATGGTGATGGGGCCCGCCGAGATCGCGACAGGATCAAGCATATGGTAGAAGTCGTTGAGCATGTCGACCCTCCTACTCCCTACATACAAATGCGGCCGCGGGCCTTGCGCTCGCAGCCGCATATTTGGGCGTAACGTCTATGCGGAGTATGCCGTCCGCAGCTTTCGCAGCTTAGAACGGCGCGTACTCGTCGTACAGGTCCTCGGCCTCGCCGGAGGCATTGACCTGCTCAACGCGGGTAACGCCGGGCACGTGCTCCTTGAGGATACGCTCGATGCCCATGGAAAGCGTCAGGGCGCTCATGGGACAACCGGCACAGGCGCCCTGAAGCTCCAGCTTGACGACGCCCTCGTCATCAACGCCTATATACTCCATGTCGCCGCCGTCGGCCTGTAGGTTGGGGCGAATCTCTTCAAGAACCTTCTTAAGCAGCTCTTCGTTAACAGCCACAGGGGCTCCTTTCTCACAATAACGCGGGCGCGCCCGCGGACCTCGCGGAGTACAATAAGCTCGCGGGCGACGAGCGCGAGGGCAAGGTCGTCTACCAGTTCCCGCTGGGCGCGGACATCCATAAGAACATCGCGGCCTCCAACAAGGGCGGCATCGGCGATATGGAAAAAGGCTTCGCCGAGGCAGACGCCATTGTGGAGCGCACCTACCAGACCAGCCAGATCCAGCACACACCGCTCGAGCCGCACGTCTGCTACGCGCATATCGAGGGCGGGCGTCTGGTGCTCAACTGCGCCACGCAGGTGCCGTACCATGTGCGCCGCATCGTCAGCTGGGTGTGCGGCATTCCGGAAAATAAGATCCACGTCATCAAGGAGCGCGTCGGCGGCGGCTACGGCAGCAAGCAGGACATTCTGGTGGAGGATCTGACCGGCTACGCCGCATGGGTCACCGGCAAGCCCGTCTACTACCGCAACACCCGCGCCGAGGAGTTCTACGCCAACTCCACTCGTCACCCCATGCGCGTGAAGGTGAAGATGGGCGGCAAGAAGGACGGCACGATCACCGCGCTCTTTATGGAGGTCTGCGCCAACACCGGCCCGTTCGGCAACCACTGCCTGACCGTTCCGATGAACAGCTGCTCCAAGACGCTGCCGCTCTTTGCCGTGGACAACATGGCGTATGATCTGAAGGTCTTTTACACCAACACGCCGCCCGCAGGCGCGTATCAGGGCTACGGTACGCCGAAGGGCACCTATGGCATCATGATGGCGATGGCGGAGCTGGCGGACAAGCTGGGCGTGGACTACCGCACGATGGTGGAAAAGAACCACGTCAGCGAGGGCTATATGCTTGAGATCCTCAAGGGTCTCGGCGAGGGCCGCGAGGGCAACGTCGTTCCCGTCGGCTCCTGCGGTCTGGACGAGGCCATTGCCAAGGGCTGCGACATGATCGAGTGGGGCAAAAAGGAAGTCTCCGACGATCCCGACTGGAAGATCGGCAAGGGCTTTGCCATGATCATGCAGGGCAGCGGTCTGCCCGGCTTGGACCATGCTGAGGCCATCGCCAAGCTGGAGACGGACGGCACAGTCATTCTCAACAGCGGCGGCGCGGATCTGGGCACGGGACTTGACACCATCTCCGCCAAGGCGGTGAAGGAGGTCCTCAAGCTCCCGATGGAGAAGATCACGGTCGTGTCCGGCGATACCGACTCCTGCGTGTTTGATACCGGCGCTTACGCCTCCTCCGGCACGTTCTTCAGCGGCAACGCCTCGCTGCTGGCGGCGAAGAAGCTCAAGGAGAAGATTTTGGCGGAGGCCGCTTTGCAGATGAACGAAAAGGTCGAGGATCTGGACGTTCGCGCACCCGGCGAGGTCTATTCCAAGACGAGCGGCAAGGCGCTCACCTACGGCGAGCTGTCCCACGCGGCGATCGCGGGCGACGGCCGCGGCCAGATGGTCGCGCACGGCAGTTATGTCACCACCGCATCCTCCGTGCCCTACGGCGCGCACTTCGCGCAGGTGGCGGTCAACGTCAGGACCGGCGAGATCAAGGTGCAGAAGTTCTACGCCCTGCAGGACGCGGGCACGCCCATCAATCCCGAGATCGCGCTGTGCCAGATGTACGGCGCCGCGATGAAGTCCATCGGCCACACCCTCTATGAGGATATGAAGCTGGACGAGAACGGCAAGTGCATCAACGCGAATCTGACGGATTACGGCGCGCCGATGATCGGCGAAGCGCCCGAGGATTTCAAGTCCGTGCTGATCGACGTCAACGACGACTTCGGTCCCTTCGGCGCGAAGTCCATCTCCGAGATCGCCTGCAACGGCGCGGCGCCCGCCATCGGCATCGCCATTCACGACGCCTGCGGCGTTTGGATGCGCTCCTGGCCGATGACGCCGGAGAAGCTGCTGCACGAGCTTGGCAGGATCTGAACGACTCGCATCGTAAAAAAGGATTGAACCGAAAACAAAATGGTGCTATACTTTCCATAGCACCATTTTGTTTTGCGATAAAGGAGGAGTCCTTATGGTCATTACCGTTGGAAGACAGTACGGAAGCGGCGGCCGCGAGATCGGCACGGCGCTGGCGAACAAGCTCGGCATCGTCTACTATGACGATCTGCTGCTCAAGAAGGCGGCGGAGGAAAGCGGCCTTTGTGAGGAGCTGTTCCACAGCTTCGACGAGCGTCCCAAGAGCTTTCTTTATTCCATTGCGATGGACCCGTATTCCTTCACCATGCACCATGTGACGCCCAAGGGCAGCATCGAGCAGCAGGTGTATCTTGCGACCTATGATACCATCAAGAAGCTCGCGGACAAGGGCCCCTGCGTTCTCATCGGCCGCTGCGCGGACTACGCGCTCAAGGACCGTGACGATGTGATCAACCTCTTCATCTCTGCGCCGCTCGAAAGCCGCATCAAGCGTGTGGCCGCGCGCAACAACATCTCCGAGGCGGAGGCGAAGGAGCGCATCAAGAAGACGGACAAATCCCGCGCGTCGTACTATAACTACTATTCCTCGAAGGACTGGGGCGAAGCCAAGAGCTATGACCTGTGCATCGACTCGTCGCTTCTCGGCATTGAGGGGACGGTCGCGCTGCTCGAAGAGATGGTGAAGCTCAAGGGCATGAAGTAAAAACAGAAAATGAAAAAGGGAGCTTTGCGCTGCGGCGCAAAGCTCCCTTTTTCGCAATAATGTTACTTGTCCTCTTCCAGCTTTTCCAGACCCGCGCGCAGCGCGTTGAAGGCAGCGGGCAGGGAGGAGATGCTGTTTTCGGCTCGCCGAAGCTCGCCGGTCACACTGATGCAGGTGTTGCCGAGCGTTGAGAGAACGCTGTCGCAATGGGCGCGGCAGTCGCCGATCATGGCGGCAAGCCGCTCGTGGACGCCGCGCTCATACTCCTCGGCGCGCTGGTGCGCGTCGAGCTCAATGCCGGCAAGGTGCTCCTTGATGGTGGAATACTGCTCGGCCATGGGACGGAGCTTATCATTCTCCGCGCGCAGGGAAGCGTTCTCCGCGCGCAGCGCTTCGGCCTCAGCACGCAGCGCGGTCAGCTCATCATTGGCTGTATCCAGCGCGGCACGCAGGGTGTCGCGCTCTGCCGCGGTGTCGCTGTGCTCTTGGGTGAGGCGGTCGTTTTCGCCGCGCAGGGTGCTGACCTGCGTGCGCAGCTCCTGCTCCTGCGCGCAGAGCTTGTCGATGTCGCCCTCGAGCGACTCGATGCGGGCGGTGCTCTCCGCCGAGGTCTTTTTGATATAGTCAATGACGTCCTCACGGTTGAAGCCGCCGAACAGGGAACCCTTAAAGGTATTGTTTTCCATCCTGAATCCCACCTTACTCATACTCTTTCGATAGTGTAGCACAGTTTTCGCCCGATGACAAGCAGAAAAAGAGCAGCCTTAGCCGGCTGCTCCGTTTTCTTTTTTGCCTGACTTCACGGTCTTTTTCCTGCGCTTGCGATGGACGACGCGGACGATGAAGAAGACCGCCGCGGCGATCAGCACGAGAAAGATCGCCCAGAGCCACCAGACGGCCGCCGTGGTCAGCACGGCGAGCTGCACGTTCTCGCCCTCCGCGGTAAAGAGCAGGTAGCTGCCCATTGAGGTCGTCTCGACCGGCTGCCAGCTTCCGTCGGACCGGCGGACAAAGACGGCACAGTGATCCATGCTCACCTCCTCGGGCGGGAGATAGCGGATTGTGTGCTCGGCCAGCGCGTCGCGCGGGAAGGAAAGCTCCCACTGCTCGGCAACGGAGCGGTAGACGGTCATGGCGGGCAGCGTCCGCTCGGAGAGGAAGGAGAAATAGTTTTTAAGCGCGGTGCGGCGGTTATCCGCAAGCTGCGGGAACGCGTTGGGATCGGGCGTCTGCGCGGCGGCGGTGAGCGTGTCCGTCTCGTTGAACTCGCCCTCGACGAAGAAAATGCTGCGGCCGTCCGCGCGCTGCGCGTCGCTTTGGAGGGAGGCGCGGTAGGCGGTGTATTCGGCGGTGACGACGGTATCAAAGCGCAGGTCGGTCAGGTCGGTGCGGTCCCAGACCGGATAGCTCCCGCTTTGCTCCGTCAGACTGGGGAAGACGGAGAAATCGAAGGAGTCGCCGTAGTCAAAGCGCAGCGTTTTGAGCGTTCTGCCGTCGCAGACAAAGCGGAGTGTAAAGCTGAGAAAGTCCTCGGGCACGCCGTCGAGCGCGCAGAGGGCGGCATAGTCCATCGGCTCGGCCTGACCGGATAGGCTGCGGCGGTCGATGCCGCGCAGCACGTCGGAGACGAAATAATTGCCGCGGAAGACGCCAAGGTCACGCCCGGAGATCGCACCGGAAAACTGGTCACAGTCCTCAACGACAACGAGGCTGCGGCAATCTGTCACCGTGCAGCCGGAGCCGGCTGACGAGGAGGTGTCCTCGCTGCCGGAGCCGACGATGCCGCCCACGCTGCTCTTGCCGGAAAGCGTGAGCTTTGCCCAGCTGGAGCGGATGCCGGCGGAGGACAGTCCCGCGATGCCGCCGACATAGCTGCCGGTCTCGCTTCTTGCGCTGCCGTAGGCTTCGCAGGAGAGCACGATGCCGAGGTCCATCTCGCCGACGATGCCGCCGATGCAGTCTTTTTTGCCGCTGATGCTGCCGCGGTTGACGCAGTGCTGCACGACCGCCTTCGTCTCGTATACGCGGTCAAACACGGAGGAGGACTCCTTTTGATCGCCCTCGGGGTCCAGCTCGTATTCAATGGCCATGGCGCCGGCGATGCCGCCGACATTCAGGTCGGCGTCCACGGCGCCGTAGTTCGTGCAGCCGCGGACCTTGCCGAAGGTCACGGCGTTGATGTTCTCGTCGGAGGTATCCTCAAAAATATCCGAGGCGTCGGCATCGGTCATATCGACAAAGATATCCAAGCATAGGTTGACGACCACGTTCATTTGGTCGTTCACCGCGCGCAGGTCGGCGGTGAGCGTCGAGCCGTCAGCAGAGAGCCCGTCGCTGAGCGCATCCAGCTCATCCATCGTGCTGCGCAGATTGGTGAAAAGGCTGTCCAGCGTGTCCTGATAGCCGTCGCCGAGGGGATAGAAGGTGAGATCGTCCCGTGCGTTGAGGTCCTCAATGAGCCTGCGCGTCCGGCGCATTGCGCTGTTGAGACTGTCGGAGGTACTGCCGAGCGCGTCGAGCGCCTGCTGAATATCGTCGTGCGCCTTGGGCACGGCGTCCTTGAGAAAGCCGGAGAGGATGGCGGCGATTTTTGCCATGTCCGTCGAGATCTCCGCCAGAGCGCTCATGGCGTCAGAGAGCGCGGCAAGGGCGTCGGAGAGGAGTCGGCGCACCGCGTCGGTATTCCATGTCTTGCTGCCGTCAAGGTATTCCTTCAAATCGTTGACAGCGGTATTCAAGCTGTCCGCCGCAGCCTTGAGCTTGGCGCTGTTTGTCTGGATGCGTCCGCTGGCCGCGCTGAGCTCCGCGCGGTCGGCAGCGTTCAGCGTCAGATCCTTGTCGCACTGGCGGAGCGCGTCGACAGCGTCGCCCATGCTGTCCTCCGCCGCCTCGAGCGCCTTGAGAATGTCGGGCAGCGCGTCCGTCACGGTCTTGGCGCGGTCGGTCAGCTCATTGACGCTGCCGATGTTCTTGTCGATGAAGTCGGTCGTCTGACCCGCGAGCGAATCGGCGTCGTCCACTGCGGCATTGGTATAGGCGGAGACCGAATCGAGTCGGGAGGAGATGTGATCGTTCGTGTTGTCCACATCGTCCAGCGTGGAGGAAACGAGAGCGTTGAGCTTATCCAGTTCTGTGCGCAGCCTGGCGATCAGGTCGTCACGCAGCGAGAGATGGAGATAGGGCTCCATCTGACCGACGATGCCGCCCACATCCTTGCGGCCGTAGATCATGCCGTAGTTTGAGCAGAAATCCATAAAGCCGTCGCTGCGGCCCGCGCCGCCGCCAACGTTGTAGCCGAAGTGCGGGTAGCCGACCGCGCCGCGGTTGATGCAGGAGAGCAGGCTGCCGGAGGAATAGCCGGCGACGCCGCCGGTATCCGAGGTGGCGTTCCGGCTTTCCACTGCGCCGACGGAAACAAGGTCGGTGAGGGAGGAGGCGGGGTCGATGCTCAGATCGTCAAGACTGAGCGTGGGATCGACATTTGCCGTATTCACGCTGGCGGAGTTGATGCACGCGCGCAGCGTGCCGAGGTTATAGCCGGCGATGCCGCCGGTGTAGCGATTGGCGGAGACGCTGCCGCTCACCGTGCAGTTGGCGACCAGCCCGCCCGCCTCATTGCGGCCGACGATGCCGCCCACGGCGCTCTCACCCTTCACAACGCCGAAAAACGAGCATTCCTCGATCGTGCCGTAGCTGCGTCCGGCAATGCCGCCGACAAATTCCTTCGTGCCGCCCGGCGCGACCTGCCCCTCGACCTTGAGCGCGTGGACGAAGGCGCCGCGCTCAAGCGTGAGGAAGAGACCGGCGGGGGAGAGCGAGTCCGTCAGCGTCAGACCGCTGATGGTGTGCCCGCCGCCGTTGAAGGTGCCGCTAAAGCTGGCGATGGGCTCGAAGTCCACGCCGCGCAGGGAGATGTCGGCGGTCAGAAGGACCGTCTTGCCGCGCGACCAGGCGTCATAGGCGCAGCTGTCCGAAAGGGCGCACAGGTCCTTCGTCGTGTGGATGTAGATGATGTCATCCTCTCCGGCAGCGAGCGCGGGCAGGGACAGGGAAAGGCTCAGCACGAGCGACAGGGCGAGCGCGAGCAGGCGGGAAGAGCGCTTATTCGGTTTCATCGTCTGCACCTCCTTCCTCGACCATGCTGCCGGAAATGACGGTCACGTTCACATCGCCGTCCACGATCGCGCGGACCACGCCGCTGACCGTGCCGTGGATCTCGCCGTGCACCACGCCGTCGAGCCGGATGCGTCCGTCCGCCGCGTGGCGGTGAATGACGTTCGGCACGGCGAATGAGGTCCGGTCAATGACCTTGGAGCCGATGAGCAAGATCTGCGGCAGGGCGAACATGACCATGATGATGGAGATGACCGTGCCGCGTCCGAGGCTTTCGCCGATGCCGGCAATGACCGGCTCGGAGGTCATGCGGCCGATCAGAAAGCCGCTGATCGACAGGATCGAGCCGGAGGTGATGATGGTCGGGAACGCGAAGTTGAGCGTTTCAATGATGGCGTCGCGGTGGTGCATCTTGGTCTTGGTCTCCTGAAAGCGGCTGGCGATGACGATGGCGTAGTCGATGTTCGCGCCCATCTGGATCGAGCTGACAATCAGGTAGCCCAGGAAGAAGAGGTACTTGCCCGTGATGGTGGGGAACGAGAAGTTGATCCAGATGCAGCCCTGAATGACCAGGATCAGCAGCACCGGCATACCGGCGGAGTTGAAGGTAAAGAGCAGCACTGCCATGACGATCAGGATCGAAACGATGCTCACGACCTTATTGTCCACGGCAAAGGACTTTTCAAATTCGTACTCGTTGGTGGAATCGCCCGCCAGATAGACCTTCTCACCGGGGTAATACTTCTGCGCGATCGCGGTGACGGTGTCGGTGAAGGCGTAGGTCTCATCGCCGCTGACCGGCAGCGTGGAGTAGATGAGCATACGGCTGTACTGCTCGCTTTGGAGCTGGAGCTTGGCGTTCGTCATCTGTGTGTAGGCGTCGTCCAGCGTGCTTTGCAGCTCATCGTCCAGCGTGACATAGCCCTGCTGCACCTCGTCGTAGAGAAAGAGGAACATATCGATGAGCGGAACAGAGTAGGTCGAAAGCCCGCCGACGATCTTGCCGTAATTTTCATGGTTTGCGGCATAGGCACCATAGAGGAACTCGGCGACCTCATAATCGAGATCGGTCAGCTCGGAGAACTGACGGGGCGTGAGCCTGTCGGTGAGCATATAGCCGCCCATGGCTTCGACGTTGGAAAGCCCCAGCGTGGAGTCGACCTCGTCGTACTGCTCAAGCTCGTCGAGAATGGCGCGCTCCTTGTCATAGTCGCCCGCGGGGACCACGAGCGCCATGAGGTTTTTGGTGCTGAAGTTGTCGTCGATCATATTCTCGGCGATCTGTGTTTCGTTGAGCTTGGGCGCGGAGATCAGCCCGTAGCCATAGGCGTAGGGACAGTCGGACGAGAGCCGCCAGCCGATCACAGCCAGCGCGACAAAGAGAATGGGAACGACATGGCGCGTGGCATAGGCAAGCTTGCCGACGAAGGGGATCTTGGGAACGAAGCTTCGGTGCCCGGTCTTATCAATGAGCGGACCGAAGAGCATCAGCAGGCCCGGCATGACAACGAACGCCGAGAGCAGCGCGAAGAGAATGGATTTGATGAGGCACAGCGCCATATCGGGACCGAGCTTGAACTGCATGAAGAGCATGGCGACCAGACCGCCGATGGTCGTGAGCGAGCTGGCGCCGATCTCGGGGATGGACTTGCTCAGCGCCACAATGACCGCCTCGCGCAGGGGCAGGGAGCGGTGCTCCTCCTTGAAGCGGTTGCAAAAGATGATGGCGTAGTCGATGGAGAGCGCCAGCTGCAAGATGCTCGTCACGGAATTGGAGATGAACGAGATCTTGCCCATCATGAAGTTCGTGCCCTGATTGAGCACGAGCGCGACCACAAAGGTCAAAATCAGGACCGGCACCTCGCCGTAGGTCTCGGAGGTGAAGAGCAGCACAGTGACAATGACGATGGCGACATAGACCATAATGACGCTGATCTCGTGGTCGATGGTCTCCTCCTGCGTGTTGCCGAGGTCGGTGGAGACATAGAGATCGTAGCCGGCGAGCGAGTTCTTGACGCGCTCGAGCGCGTCGAGACAGCGCTCGTCATCCTCGTCGTAGTCAAAGGTGACGGAGAAGAGCGCGCTGACGTTGTTGTAGTGCTCGTCGGTCTCGTCGAACGCCACGCCCTGCACGCCCTCGACATCCTCCAGCTTCTCCTGCAGATCGAAGGCGTCGGCGAGCGGGAGGTTGGCGACCATCACGCTCGCTGTGCCGAAGGTGGTGAATTGCTCGTCCATGACGTCGAGCGCCTGGTGGGTCTCGGAATCGGCGGGGAGATAGGCGGTCAGGTCGTTTTCCACCTGCACCCAGCTGCGGGAGAAGACGGAAAAGATTAGCCCGATGATGACGACAAGAAAGACAAGGTTGCGTTTATCGACGATGAAGCGGGCGAGCTTGAGCATAAAGCTCTCGCCGCTTTGTTCCGTTGGCTTTGCCATAGACGGACCTCCTGTATCGTGATATGCCCGGCGCACCGTGCGCCGAGGCGGAAAAATCAACACCTATTATATAGCACAGACAATGCAAAAATGAAATATGGAAAACGTGAAAAATCTGTGAATAAAAGGGAGTCAGGCTGTGCCTGACTCCCAAAAACGAGAGAAAATCGGACATATTTCGCGCTTTGCCCAAACGGCAGGGAATGCCGCGCGGGGCGTTACTTTTCCACGATGACCTTCTGGGCGTTCTTCTCGCGGATGGCGGCGTAAATGCGGGCGATGATCTCGTCCGGTGCGCCCTTGGTCTGCTCACCGGTGACCATGTCCTTGCAGGTGACGACGCCAGAGGAGACCTCGTCCTCGCCGAGGAAGAGAACATAGGGGATCTTCGTCTTGTCGGCGTAGTTCATCTTGGCCTTGAACTTCTTGTTCTCGGTGTAGAGCTGAGCGCGCAGGCCGCGCTCGCGCAGTCGGGTGGCGAGGGAGACGGCAAAGCTCAGATCCTCCGTCATCGGCAGAAGCAGCACGTCCGCGGGCGCGGTGTTGAGCGCGTCGTTGAGAAGGCCCTGCTCGCCGAGCACATAGAACAGGCGCGTCACGCCGATGGAGATGCCCACGCCCGGCAGCTTGCGGTCGGTATAATACTCGGCGAGGTTGTCGTAACGGCCGCCGGAGCAGACCGAGCCGATCTGCGGATAGTCGAGCAGAGCGGTCTCGTAGACCGTGCCGGTATAGTAGTCGAGGCCGCGGGCGATGGTCAGGTCGACCTTGAAATTCTCCTGCGCGACACCGAAGCCGCCGAGGTATTTGATGACGGTGGAAAGCTCCTCATAGCCGCGGTCGAACAGCTCGTCGCGACCGCAGTAGCCCTTGAGGGAGGCGAGCACCTCTTCGTTCGTGCCGGTGATGGCGATGAACTTGAGGATCTCGTCGGCCTGCTCGCCCGTGAGCTTGACATCGTCGACGAGAATGGCGCGCACCATGTCGGGACCGATCTTTTCGATCTTATCCACCGTGCGCATGATCTCGCCGCTCTGCTCGGTCAGGCCGAGCATGGAGTAGAAGCCGTTGAGCACGCGGCGGTTGTTGATGCGGATCTGGAAGCGCTTGAGGCCCATCGCCGAAAAGACGTCGTAGATGATGGCGGGGATCTCGGCGTCGTTCATGATGTCCAGCTCGCCGTCGCCGATGACGTCGATATCCGCCTGATAAAACTCGCGGAAGCGGCCGCGCTGCGCGCGCTCGCCGCGGTAGACCTTGCCGATCTGGAAGCGGCGGAAGGGGAAAGCAAGCTCGTTGTAGTGCAGGGCGACGTACTTCGCCAGCGGCACGGTCAGGTCAAAGCGCAGGGAGAGGTCGCTGTCGCCCTTGGAGAAGCGGTAGATCTGCTTTTCCGTTTCGCCGCCGCCCTTGGCGAGCAGGATCTCACTGGCCTCGATGATGGGGGTATCGAGCGGGGTGAAGCCGTAGCGGCCATAGGTCGTGCGCAGAATGTCCATCACGCGCTCCATCTGCTGCTGCTGCGCGGGAAGCAGCTCCATGAAGCCTGAGAGGGTCCGGGGCTTGATTCTTTCCATATCTATCTTCCTCCGTGAAAATCGTTGTGTGCGAATCTGCCAAAATCAATAATAATGTATTGTACAAGTTTACAAAGAAAATGTCAACCCCTTATTTGCTTATAAAGTATCACAACAGCGCATTAGCACGCGAAACTACGGCAATACCCGTTGCGTTTCGCGCAAAAGGGCGGTATAATAGCGGCAATATTGAAACAGGAGAAGGCTATGACCGATTATTTTTCCTATACGCTCGATGCCGATGCCATCCGCGCCATCAGCAGCATCGGGCTGGCTCACCTCGGCGACGCAGTATACGAGCTGCTTGTGCGCACCTATCTCTGCGCGCATGGCAAGGCGACGGGCAAGGGTCTGCACCGCGCGACGGTGGAGCTTGTCCGCGCACCGAAGCAGGCGGAGCTGGCCGACGCCATTTTTGGGGAGCTGACGGACGAGGAGCACGACGTGTTCCGCCGCGGGCGCAACGCCAACGTCCACACGATCCCGCACAGCGCCGACCGCGCGCAGTACCAGAAGGCCACGGCGCTCGAGGCGCTCTTCGGCTGGCTCTATTTACAGGGACGGCACGAGCGCATCAACGAACTGTTTAACCGGATGATGGAGGCGAACGATGCCGCTTGACGCGATCTGCCTGCGGGCATTGACAAATGAATTGAAGGGGCAGCTCCTCGGCGCGCGCATCGACAAGGTGCAGCAGCCCGCGCGCGACCAGATCGTGCTGCTCCTGCGCGGCAATCTGCGCCTGCTTATCAACGCGGGGCCGAACCAGCCGCGCGTGCAGCTCACGGAGGTCCTGCGCGAGAATCCCGCCGAGCCGCCGATGCTCTGTATGCTGCTGCGCAAGCACCTCGTCGGCGGGCGCATCACGGAGATCGAGCAGAGTGGACTGGAGCGCATCGTGACGTTCACCGTCCGCAGCGTGAACGAGTTGGGCGAGTCCGGTACGAAGAAGCTGGTGCTCGAGGCGATGGGCCGCCGCTCAAACCTCCTGCTGCTCGACGAGGACGACCGCATTTTGGATTGTATGCGCCGCGTGGAGTTTGAGGTCTCCGGTGCGCGGGCGCTGCTGCCGGGGCTATACTACCAGCTTCCAACGCCGCTTGACAAGCTCTCGCTGCTGACCGACCCTGAGGGGGCGGTCGAGCTGGCCCGCCGCGGCGGGGGAGCGGAGGAGACCGTCGAGCGCTTCCTGCTCGACCGGTATCTTGGCCTCTCGCCGCTCATCGCGCGCGAGCTGGCGCTTCGCGACTTCG
>OLRZ01001906.1_pt1 | contig 13021 bp, 12 predicted proteins | sample 1671931 | NCBI WGS metagenome assembly OLRZ01 (sample SAMEA3136627, study PRJEB25190) | human gut metagenome | reverse complement strand
CAACCTTCCGTACAGAAACAGAGACAGACCTCTTTGGTGAGCAGGCAGTTCTCTGTGGTGGTGTATGTGCACTGATGCAGGCTGGCTTTGAAACTCTCTGCGAGGCTGGTTATGATCCGAGAAATGCATACTTTGAGTGTATCCATGAAATGAAGCTGATCGTAGATCTGATCTATCAGTCAGGCTTCGAGGGAATGAGATATTCCATCTCCAACACAGCAGAGTATGGTGATTATATTACAGGTCCCAAGATTATTACAGATGAAACCAAGAAGACCATGAAGAAGATCCTGAAGGATATTCAGGATGGTACTTTTGCAAAGGACTTCCTGCTTGATATGTCTCCTGCGGGCGGACAGGCTCATTTCAAGGCCATGAGAAAGCTTGCTGCAGAGCATCCTTCAGAGCAGGTTGGCAAGGAGATCCGTAAGCTTTACAGCTGGAACAACGAAAGCGACAAACTGATCAATAACTAAAGGTATGACAGTTCTATAAAAATGACATGAACCTTGTGCCGAACTTCTGGCACAGGGTTCTTTCTATCAGGAGGAAATAAGCATGGGAATGACAATGACCCAGAAAATTCTGGCAGCACATGCCGGACTTGAGAAGGTAGAAGCCGGACAGCTGATCGAAGCAGATCTGGATCTGGTGCTTGGAAATGATATTACCAGTCCGGTAGCCATTAAAGAAATGGCAAAGATGAATACCGAGGGAGTATTTGATAAGGACAAGATCGCACTTGTTCCTGATCACTTTGTTCCCAATAAGGATATCAAATCTGCGGAACACTGCAAATGTGTCAGAGAGTTTGCAAGGCGTAATGAAATTACCAATTATTTTGAAGTAGGAGAAATGGGAATTGAGCATGCCCTGCTTCCTGAAAAGGGACTGACAGTAGCTGGTGATGTGATCATCGGGGCAGATTCCCATACCTGTACCTATGGTGCACTTGGTGCATTCTCGACGGGTGTTGGAAGTACCGATATGGCTGCCGGCATGGCAACGGGTAAGGCATGGTTCAAGGTACCGGGAGCTATTAAGTTCAATCTGACAGGTAAGCCTTCCAAATGGATTTCCGGAAAAGATGTGATCCTGCATATTATCGGCATGATCGGTGTGGACGGTGCCTTATACAAGTCCATGGAGTTTGTGGGAGATGGTATCAGAAATCTTACCATGGATGACAGATTTACCATTGCCAATATGGCGATCGAAGCCGGCGGCAAGAATGGTATTTTCCCGGTAGACGATCTGACGATCACTTATATGAAAGAGCATGCAACCAGATCCTTTACAGTATATGAAGCAGATGAGGATGCTGTTTATGATGAGGAGTACACCATTGACCTTTCTAAGTTAAAGCCTACCGTGGCATTTCCTCATCTTCCGGAGAATACAAAGACAGTAGATGAGATTACAGAAGATATCGCCATTGATCAGGTAGTGATCGGCTCCTGTACCAATGGACGGATTGATGATATGAGAATTGCAGCATCCATCCTTAAGGGCAGACATGTTGCAAAGGGAATGCGCTGTATCGTGATCCCTGCTACCCAGGCTGTTTATCTGCAGGCCATGGAAGAGGGTCTGTTAAAGACCTTTATCGAAGCCAGCGCCGTAGTCAGTACACCCACCTGCGGACCCTGCCTTGGTGGTTATATGGGTATTCTGGCAGAGGATGAAAGATGCGTTTCTACCACAAACCGTAACTTTGTAGGCCGTATGGGACATGTAAAGAGTGAAATTTATCTGGCAAGTCCTGCAGTAGCTGCTGCAAGTGCCGTTGCAGGCAAGATCGCAGATCCCAGAAAGTTAGATGCGTAGAGAAGGAAAGGACGAAGACTATGAAGGCAGCAAAAGGAACCGTATTTAAATTCGGAGATAACGTAGATACAGATGTGATCATTCCTGCAAGATATCTGAATTCCTCAGATCCTGCGGAACTGGCTGCACATTGTATGGAGGATATTGATAAGGATTTTATTAAAAATGTAAAAAAGGGAGATATTATCGTGGCAGACAAAAATTTCGGCTGCGGTTCTTCCAGAGAGCATGCCCCTATTGCCATTAAGGCTGCAGGTGTAAGCTGCGTCATCGCGGAAACCTTTGCCAGAATTTTCTACCGCAATGCGATCAATATCGGACTTCCCATTATTGAATGTAAGGAAGCGGCCAGAGAGATTGAGAACGGGGATGAGGTTTCCGTTAACTTTGATACCGGTGTGATTACGGATATCACAAAGAACACAACTTATCAGGGACAGGCATTCCCTGAATTCATGCAAAAAATAATTGCTGCAGAGGGACTTGTTAATTATATCAATCAGAAGTAAAATAGGTTCTGTAGTTATTGAGAAAGAATTAAGGAGGAGCTCTACAAATGGCAAAAAAGAATGAACCTGAGGTAACAGAGCAGAAGGTTCAGACCCGTTATGACAAAAAAATGGCAGCCAGAAAAGCGAGGGAAGAAAGAGACAGACGTGACGAGAAGATCTTCAAAACAGTTACAGCTGTGATCGGTATCGCTATTGTACTGGCAATTGTAATTGGTTTTGGATCCAGTATCGTTAAGAAACAGACAGCACTTCACGGAACCTATATCCAGGTAGGAGAAGAGAATATCAGCAAGTTGGAATTTGATTATTATTATCATTCCGTTGTAAATAGTTATCTTTCCACATATGGTTCCATTGCTTCTTATATGGGTCTTGATACATCCAGGGATCTGGCAGAGCAGATCTATGATCAGGACAAGAACCTGACCTGGAAGGATCTGTTTGAGGAGATGGCTGTACAGCAGATTGTTTCCACTTATGCGATGAAAGCGGATGCACAGGCAAATGGTTTTACCTATGACAGTACGGAGGAATACGAAAGTCAGATAGAGCAGTTCAGATCGGCTGCCGATTCAGCCGCTGAGACACTTTCTGTTTATTACAGAGAAACCTTTGGTGATTATGCTACTGAGAAGAATATCAAGCCTTTCCTTGAGGATGCACTTCTTACCAATGCATATTATCAGGAACTGCTTGCAAAGAATGCGCCTTCAGAGGAAGAGATCAAGACAACTTACGAGGCTGACCCGGCGTCTTATGATGATGTGGATTACAGAAGCTTTGTTTTCAAGGCTGATCTTGCAGATGATGCTACAGAGGATGATATTGCAGCAGCAATGGATGACCTGAAAGCAAAAGCAGATGCTTTTCTGACAGAGCGCAAGGCCGGTGGAGATTTCAATGCACTGTGTGCTGAGAATGCTTCTGAAGATGATAAAGCAAATTATGGAGATACTGAGTCTGATTATTCGCTGAAGGAAGGTCAGCGTAAATCCTATGCTCCTTCTGTTATTCAGGATTTTCTGTTTGATGATACAAGAGCAGAGGGGGATATCGAAGTTATCGAGGATACTGACAATCATCAGTATTATGTAGTTGAATTTATCAAGAGATACTATGATGCTGAAACAGTAGACAGTGAAATCTCCGATTCTATGGCTTCGGATACAACAGCAGCACATCTCTCTTCTCTGACAGAGAAGTTTGAGGTATCAGATCCCAAAGGACATCTGAATTATCTGACCGCTACAGACAGTTCTGCGGCAGATGATTCTGACAATACAGATGAGACCAGTGATACTGGCACAGCAGAGTCTGATGAGATGGACGGCATGGAAGATACAGCGGAAGAATAGAAAGATTTAAAAGGCTGTGGGATTACCCGCAGCCTTTTGGTTATTGCTGAAAAACAGGTGTAAAGGAACCGGCATCGGAAACGGGTTCTCCTGCAAGCAAAAGATGGGATACATCACCCATGGACTGCACACGGAAATATGCTTCGTTGCTCCAGCGTTCCTCAGTGCCGAGAATGGTCAGGGAAGTGGTTGGCAGGAAGAAGCCGTGTGCCAGAAGGGGGAAGGGGATGTTCAGCAAATGGGACAGCATAATGCAGATTGCACCCAGGTGACAGAAGATAACCACAACTTTTTCCTGGCTTTGCTGCAGCTGTTTGCTGATATTGGCCTGATTGTCAGGAGAAACGGTTCTGGAAATGAATACTTCCTTTTTACCGGGAACTCTGTAAAAATTATTCTCCCGTACATAGCCGTATTTTTCAAGAAACTGATCCAGCTGCTTACATACATCCTGATAATGGACTGCAATATCGGGATTCTGGCTCATGATATCCGATTGAACCCAGCCGTCTTTGGACAGCATAAGGATATCATTACACCAGGAAGAAGGAACAAGATCCCATGGAACACCATGCCTGCCGGTAACAGGGTCATCAATCGGATAATTAAATTCCTGTGACCAGCGCAGGATCTTTGCCTTACGGTTCATTTTTTTCAGTGTACAGTAAGCAGTATCTCTTGCACGGCCAAGAGGAGAACAGTAGAAGTCATCCACGTCAAAGCTGCTGATCCGTTCTGCCAGTATTTCTGCCTCACGCCAGCCTTTTTCTGTCAGGGAATCCAGTGCATAGTCAGGATCCCCATGTCGAACGAATATTAATTTCATCTGTTGTTTTCCCTTTCTTAAAAACGGTTTTGTATTCTTGATCAGTTTAGCACAGAAAAAGAAGAAAATAAATACTTGAAAAACTTGAAACATATGTTCGATTATGATATCATAACAATATGATTTTGTAAGAATATGAACAGGAGATACTGGTGCCGAATATGAAGGGGCAGACATCATTTCAGAAATTGAAGGGTGATTTGATCATTATTGGAATCATTATATTTCTGGTAGCTGTCTTTTTTCTGATCAATCAGATCAGGGACAGCCAGGCTTCGGAAGAAGGAAGTGTATTTGTGATCAGGGATGGCAGAACTGTAGAGGCTTATCCACTTTCTGAGGACATCACCATTACCTTGTGGGATGAAGAGCGTATCCATTATAATCTGCTGATGATCAGGGATGGGAGAGCAGAAATTTCTGATGCCAACTGCCCGGACAAGATTTGTGTCCGCTCAAGAGCCATATCGAGAGAAGGGGAGAGTATCATCTGTCTGCCGCACAGGCTGGTTCTCTCCGTTCACTCAGGAAGGGAACGTGACATGGATGCGGTCGCTGGTTAAATAAATATGAAGAGAACGGCAGAAATGGGTCTTTTACTTGCCCTTGCTTTAATTTTATCCTATGTGGAGAGTTTGATCCCGCTTCCGGTTGGAATTCCGGGGATAAAGATCGGACTTGCCAATCTGGCAATTGTACTTGCCATGTATCTGGTTGGGGAGAGGAATGCACTTCTACTTACGATATCCAAGGCAGTTTTGAGTGGTCTGTTATTTGGAAATCTCACAGTGATCATGTATAATCTTTCGGGAGCCCTGATCAGCTTTTTTGCTATGGCACTGATGAAAAAATCAGAAAGATTCCACCTTCCGGTGATCAGCGCTGTTGGAGGAGTGATGCATAATGTCGGACAACTTCTGATCGCATGTATGATCGTGAGCACATATAGTGTCATATATTATGTTCCCTTTTTAATGATCGCAGGTCTTGCTACCGGCATGGTGATCGGCAGTGTGGCAGTACTTGTGCTGCCGGCAGCCAGAAAGGGTATGAACGGAGGAAACAGAGGATGATTGCTTTTATCAGAGGGATCATTGATGAAATTACAGAAGAAAGTGTTGTGATAGATACCGGAAGTATGGGTTACAATATCCGTATTTCCGGGAAAACAGCCAGTGAACTTCCGGGAGTTGGAAAGGAAGCTAAGCTTTTTACCTATACCAGTGTACGTGAAGATGCGATCTGGCTGTATGGGTTTCTTACAAGGGACGAACTGTCTATTTATAAGCAGCTTATTACGGTAGGAGGGATCGGACCTAAAGGAGGTCTTGCAATCCTGTCTGTGATGAGTGCAGATGATCTGAGGTTTGCTGTTCTTTCTGGAGATGCCAAAGCAATTGCCAAAGCGCCTGGAATCGGCATCAAGACAGCAGGAAGGGTGATCCTTGACCTGAAAGACAAGATCACCACGAAGGACACTGCTATCGGCAGAGAGGAAACTGCTTATTCTGATAGTATGGAAACGGGTGGAAACAGTGCGCGGAACGAGGCTGTAGAAGCATTGACGGCACTAGGCTACAGCCCGGCAGATGCCCTTAAGGCGATTCAGAAGGCAGAGATTCCAGAGGATGCAGATACAGAGCTGATCCTGAAACTGGCTCTGAAAAATATGTTCTAAATTCTGAAAAGGAAATGAAGCATGGCAGGAAGAATGATAGAAACCAGCCTGAAGGAGGAAGATATCCGTGTAGAAGGATCTCTCCGTCCCAAGCAGTTGGATGATTATATTGGACAGTCCAAGATCAAAGAAAATCTGAAGATCTATATTGAAGCGGCAAAGAAACGACAGGATCCACTGGATCACGTTCTTTTTTATGGACCGCCTGGGCTTGGTAAGACGACGCTGGCAGGTATTATTGCCAATGAAATGCAGGTCAATATGAAGGTGACCAGTGGACCAGCCATTGAGAAGCCAGGGGAAATGGCTGCGATTCTGAACAATCTGAAAGAAGGGGATGTCCTTTTTGTGGATGAGATCCACAGGCTGAACAGACAGGTGGAAGAAGTTTTGTATCCGGCTATGGAGGATTATGCTATTGATATTATGATCGGTAAGGGGCAGGCAGCCAGATCAATTCGTCTTGATCTTCCGAAGTTTACATTGATCGGAGCAACTACCAGGGCAGGTCTTTTAACTGCACCTCTCCGTGACCGGTTTGGGATCATTCATCGACTTGAATTCTATACGCCAGAAGAACTGCAGCTGATCATTCTGCATTCTGCAAGGATATTGGAAGCTCCAGTGGATCTTGATGGAGCAATGGAGATGGCCAGAAGGAGTCGGGGGACACCGCGTCTTGCCAATCGGATACTGAAGAGAGTCAGGGATTTTGCGCAGGTAAAATATGACGGTGTGATCACGAAGGATGTGGCAGTGACGGCGCTGAATCTGATGGATGTGGATCCTATGGGGCTTGATCATATTGACAGGAATCTGTTGCTTACCATGGTTAATAAATTCCAGGGAGGACCGGTAGGACTTGATACACTGGCTGCAGCCATTGGGGAGGATGCCGGTACCATAGAGGATGTTTATGAACCTTATCTGATTAAAAACGGCTTTCTGAACAGAACTCCCAGAGGCCGAATGGTGACAGACCTTGTCTATTGCCATTTTGGACTTGAAATTCCCGGATAATATGCGTATAATTAACTCAGTATATACAAAGGGGTGAAGGGGATGTCAGTGAAGACAGATACAGAGGTTATCATCGGTGGTAAGGTATTTACTCTGAGTGGTTATGAGAGTGAAGAATATTTGCAGAAGGTGGCCTCCTATATCAATAACAAGCTGTCCGAGTACAACAAAGTAGAATCCTTCAGACGTCAGCCCCAGGATACACAGAATGTACTGATGCAGCTTAATCTGGCTGATGATTATTTTAAGGCAAAGAAACAGATTTCTTTGTTGGAGGAAGAACTCCAAAGTAAGGAAAAGGAGCTGTATAATCTGAAGCATGAACTTATTGCTTCCCAGATCAAGCTGGAAAATACAGAGAAGAATATCAAGAGTCTTCAGACAGAAGTCAATGACAGTGCGAGAAAGATTGTCAGACTAGAAACAGAATTAAAAAAACAGCAATAATATAAATAAAAGTACGGATTTACGAAAGAAAGCTGTCTCTTGAAGACAGCTTTTGTCACATTATGAGAGGATGCCGGAACTTTACATGAAGGTGATTCCTTGAACCTTGAAGATCCGTATCGTTGAGGCGGCTATGAATCATACAGAATTACTGGCACCTGCAGGAAATTATGAGGCACTGACAGGTGCTCTTTCAGCCGGGGCAGATGCGATCTATCTTGGTGGCAATGCCTTTGGGGCAAGAGCATATGCTGATAACTTTTCCTGCGAAGAAATCTGCGAAGGGATAAGGTATGCACATACCCTACAGAAGAAAATATATCTTACTGTCAATACACTGGTAAAGGAATGGGAATTCCCAGCACTTTATCAGTTTCTGATACCCTTTTATGAAGCTGGACTGGATGCTGTGATCGTACAGGATCTGGGTGCCTTTCTTTTTATCAGGGATCATTTTCCGGGTCTTTCCCTGCATGTCAGTACCCAGATGACCATCACCGGATCTTATGGGGCGAAACTGTTGAAATCGCTAGGTGCATCCCGTATAGTTCCTGCCAGAGAGCTGTCTTTAGAGGAAATTGTTGCTATGAGACAGGATGCAGATATTGAGGTTGAAACCTTTATCCACGGGGCTATGTGTTACTGCTATTCTGGACAGTGTCTGTTCAGCAGCATTCTCGGAGGCAGGAGCGGCAACAGAGGTCGGTGTGCGCAACCCTGCAGACTTCCTTTTCAGATCAGTGGCGGCAGGGAAGAGTATCCCTTAAGCATGAAAGATATGTGCACGATCCCTCTGATCCCAAAACTTATGGATGCCGGTATTGATTCTTTTAAGATAGAAGGAAGGATGAAGAAGCCGGAATATGCCGCTGGTGTGACGGCGATCTACCGGAAATATATGGATTTTTATGTTTCTTTGAAACAGGAGGGGAAAGAAGAGCAGTATGCTGTGGAAGCTGAAGACATTCAGAAGCTGAAAGAATTGTATTTACGGAGTGGTCTGTCAGAAGGCTACTATGAAAAACATAACGGGCGGGAGATGATCACGATCGCTTCGCCTTCCTATAATGGTACTGATGAAATGCTTCTGCAAGAGATCCGGAAGCAATATATTGAAAACCCAGCATTGAAAGAGGTTTCTCTCTCAGCTGATTTCCGTGTGGGGCAGAAGGCAGTTCTTACCGTATCAGATGGTATTGTGACGACAGTCACTGAAGGTGATTCTGTAGATAAAGCAAAAAACAGGCCACTGACAGGGGAGCAGATTGCTGAGCAGCTTCGAAAATGCGGAGGTACATCTTTTAAAGTTACAGGTGCTGAGATCAATATGGATCCGGATGTTTTTATGCCAATCGGCAGATTGAACCAGTTAAGACGGAAGGCATTGCAGGAATTTGCAGGATTTCTTTCAAAGGAAGATCCTGCAAAAGCAAGACATCCATTGCCATATGAAGAGGAAATTTTATTAGACGGAGCCGTTGCAGGGAAGGGTCAAAGGGGCAGGAAGATACAGGGAGATGCGTTTTCTTCAAAAAGGACGCAGCTTCATGTCCTTGTAACACAGAAGGAGCAGCTTCAGGCGGTGTGCCGTAGCTGTCACGAAAAAGAAGGAATGGTAGAAAGACTTTATGTGAAGTCTGCACTTATGGAAGATCCCTCTGTGACAGAACAGCTTTTCAGGTATAGAAGGGTAAGCGGAGGTGAAGTATATCTGATACTCCCTTATGTCAGCAGGCGATCCTGTGACAGCGAATGCAGGCAGATTCTTGAGCTTACAGCACAGGGGCTTGTCGGGGGCTGTCTTGTCAGGAATCTGGAAAGTCTTTCCTGCCTTCTTGACATGGGTTATGCCGGTCGTATAGTAACAGATAGTGGGCTTTATATGTGGAACAGCAGATCTTCTGCCTTTTTTCAGGAATATGCAGAGGAAAGCTACCTGCCGCTTGAACTGAATGGAAGGGAACTGCACACTTTGATACAGAAGGCTGACATCAGAATGCCTTCTCTGCAGATATATGGACGTTTTCCCATGATGATCAGTGCCGGGTGTGTGCAGAAGACTTTCGGAAGGTGTACCCATATATCGGGGTATCTTACATTGACGGATCGGTACCGGAAGATATTTCCGGTTTATCGTGAATGCAGTTCCTGCTACAATATCCTCTATAATTCTGTACCGCTGTCGCTGCATTCACTCCTGATGAATAAAGCATTTCCTGTAGCGGTTGGGAGGCTGGATTTTACGACAGAAACAGCAGAGGAAACAGAGAAAATTTTTTCTTATTTTACAGCACTTGTCAGGGGAGAAAGCAGGCAGCCGTTTTATCAGGATTTTACAACAGGTCATTACAAACGGGGAGTTGAATAAATGGAATTATACGTCAGCGAGTTTTCCAAATATGTTATAACGCTGCTGATTGCATTTTATACCTATGAAAGCTTTGCGGTTTTCAGAAAAAAACAGGAAAGTGAAAGAAATGGCATATACACAAGACAGAATATTCTTATGTTTGGTCTGCATTTCAGCTGCTTTATTGTGATCTGCTTTGAAACAGAGGATATCACTTATCTGTTTTTTTATGCCTTTCAACAGATCGTACTGTATGCGGCTGTGGTTCTGTTCCGGATGCTTTATCCTAAAACAAACAGGCTTCTTGTCAATAATATGTGTATGCTTCTGACAGTTGGATTTGTGATTCTGACAAGACTTTCCCTTGGTAAGGCGATCAGACAGTTTATCATAGTCATGATCTCTCTGGTGATAGCGCTTGTGATTCCTTTCTTTGTCAGTCGTTTCAGGTTTCTGAAGGAATGGAAATGGATCTATGCAGCGGCAGGTATTGTGGCACTTGGCATTGTGCTTGTTCTTGGACAGACAACCTATGGCAGCAAGCTTTCATACACCATAGCCGGGCTGACCTTTCAGCCATCAGAATTTGTGAAGATCATCTTTGTCTTTTTTGTGGCCAGTGCTTTATATAAGGCAGCCGGATTCTTTGAGGTATTTACAACAGCAGTGATAGCAGCAGCCCATGTCATTATTCTGGTCTGCAGTAAGGATCTTGGAAGTGCCCTGATCTTTTTCGTGGTGTATGTACTTATGGTAGTGGTGGCCAGCAGAAACTGGCTTTATCTGTTGGCGGGTGTATCCGGCGGCAGTGTGGCTGCCTATCTTGCTTATCGTGTGTTCCCACATATTCAGGTGCGGGTACAGGCCTTTAAGGATCCCTGGAGCGTGATTGATTCTACTGGTTATCAGATTACCCAGTCTCTGTTTGCGATTACGAGCGGGGGCTGGTTTGGACTTGGACTTTTTAAAGGCACACCGGAATCCATTCCCTTTGTGGAGGCGGATTTTATTTTTTCGGCGATCACGGAAGAGCTTGGTCTTCTGTTTGCTCTGTGTGTCATACTGATCTGTGTCAGCAGCTTTGTCATGTTTATGAATATTTCCATGAACCTGAAGGATAAGTTTTATCAGTTAACAGCCTTTGGACTTGGCGTTACTTATATTTTCCAGGTATTCCTCACTATTGGCGGTGGTTGTAAATTTATTCCGCTGACCGGAGTCACACTTCCCTTTATCAGCTACGGAGGAAGCTCTGTCCTTACTACACTGATCATGTTTTCTGTTACAGAAGGTCTTTCCATGATCCAGGCAGAAGAAGCAGAGGAGGAGAAACACCGCAGGAAACGTATCAGGCAGAAGAAAAAGAAGCAGGCGGGCAGAAGGAAAGACAGACCTGTCTATGAATATGAGGATTTGGATTTTGAAGAGGACGGAGAAGCCTTTGAATAGGAAGAAGAATAAAGAAAAGAAAAACTCCCCTCAAATCATGGTCATAACGGTTAGCTTTACGTTGCTGTTCCTGTCCATGATCGGGTATATTACTTATTATTCTGTGACACACAAGCAGGAGCTGATCAATAACAGCTATAACGGCAGACAACAGATGCTTTTATCCCAGAACCGGAGAGGCAGTATTTATTCTGCGGATGGAAAGATACTGGCACAGACAGTGACAAGTGAAAATGGAGATGATGTCAGGGAATATCCTTATGGGAATCTGTTTTCCCATGCTGTTGGTTATGCGACTAATGGACGTATGGGTGTGGAAGCTCAGGCAAATTACTATCTGATCAATTCGAATGCACCTCTTTCCAAGAAGGCTGCATTGGAAGCCAGTGGTGAAAAGTATCCGGGAGATGATGTTTATACTACTTTGGATACAGAGCTCCAGCAGGTTGCGTCTACAGCGCTGGGTGTTTACCGTGGTGCTATCGTAGTCACTCAGCCGTCCAGCGGCAGAATCCTTGCCATGGTAAGTAAACCGGATTTTGACCCAGGAACAGTAGCTGCGAACTGGGATGAGCTTCGAAGTGACAGCCAGAAGGGGGTTCTTTTAAACAGGGTGACACAGGGATTGTATCCACCAGGATCTACATTTAAGATAGTAACAGCACTGGAATATGTCAGGGAGAACCCGGATACTTATCAGCAATATACTTACCAGTGTAATGGTTCTATTTCAAGGGGAGATGGCAGGATCCAGTGTTATCATGGCTCTGTACATGGACAAATTGGCTTTACTAGATCCTTTGCCAAATCCTGCAATTCCTCATTTGCAAATATGGGACTTACCTTTGATAGGAACCATTTTGAAGAGACACTGGATCGGCTGCTGTTTAACCAGAAGCTGCCACTGTCCATGAATTACAGTCAGAGCCGGGTGGATATGAATGATACGATTTCAGATGCAGATATGATGCAGGTATCTATCGGACAGGGAACGACAGCCATGTCCCCCATTCATCTGAATATGATTACCAGTGCCATTGCCAATGACGGGGGACTGATGAAACCCTATATTGTTGATCATGTAGAGAACAGTGCGGGAACCAGCATAAAAAACTTTAACGCTGCTGCTTATGGGAACCTGATGACAGAGGAGGAAGCCTCCACACTGGCAGGTCTTATGACAGATGTCGTGGAAGAGGGAACCGCTTCCAGATTAAAGGGGCTATCCTATACAGCAGCCGGAAAGACAGGCTCTGCAGAATATGGTACAGTAAAGGGGGACAGTCACGCATGGTTTACTGGGTTTGCCCCGGCAGAGGATCCGAAGGTCCTGGCTCTTTGTATCATCTATGTACCTCAGGGTATGTATTATGGTGGGATCATTGCCGCACCGGTGGTACGCAGTATTTTTGAAAATGTACTTCCCTATCTTGGGATCGAGAGGACAGTTACGGAAACTCCATCCGGGGAAAACCGGGCAGATGGGGTTGATTAATGAGGATAAAAGCCTTATACTGTTGAAGAAGTATAAAAAAACGAAAGAATTAGAGGTGTGAG
>OLRZ01001902.1_pt1 | contig 13033 bp, 10 predicted proteins | sample 1671931 | NCBI WGS metagenome assembly OLRZ01 (sample SAMEA3136627, study PRJEB25190) | human gut metagenome | reverse complement strand
GTAGCATTTTGTCCTTGGAGAGGGACTCTAATAACTACTACTTTATAATACGAGGTATGTTATAGCAGAAACTTCTGTTGTTGAGCAAAATATACTTTCTTCTGCCTCCTTTAAAGCATTATCGACTAATGAGCAAGCTGCCGTAAAACAAGCTATGAGCCACGCGCTTATGGCAATCGAGCGTATGTGGCGTGACGATTTGGAGAAGTATGTTATCGATCAGGTATTCGAGGAGAGTATCATGATTGGCGAGTACTATGCTATATCAAGGCTTTTAGATGGTGTTTATAAATGGTGTAAGTGTGGTGTAAGGTATAATAATGAAACGCTTATTTTGCGTAGGTGCGTACTATAATTTGAAATTCGCTCCAATATTACCCCCTGCCAAGGGGTTAAGCAAAAAAAGGGAGGAGATGGGAGAGAGGAGTGAGGAGATTGCGCTGCGGTAAAGCTCTTAACGGACTTTTCGCATTATGCGCGTGCATCTGTTACCGCTCAATGTGCAGGAACGGATGTTATCTCCTCTCTCCTATCTCCTCACTCCTCTCTAAACTTAATAGTTGCTGCTCTTCAGCTCAAAATAGCTCTGCGGATGTGCGCACACCGGGCACTTGACCGGCGCGTGCTGACCGATATAGACGAACCCGCAGTTGCGGCACTGCCAAACCTGCTCGGTCTCGCGGGCGTAGACCTTGCCCGCCTCAATGTTGGCGGTCAGCGCTTTGTAGCGCTCCTCGTGGTCCTTCTCAATCGCGGCGACCATCGTGAACAGCGCGGCAATCTGGGTAAAGCCCTCCGCCTTCGCCTCGGCGGCCATGCGCGGGTACATCGAGGTGTGCTCCTCGTTCTCGCCCGCGGCGGCCATCTTCAGGCAGGTCAGCGTGTCGGGGATCTCGCCGTTTTCCATCAACAGCTTGAACCAGATCTTGGCGTGCTCCTTCTCGTTGTTGGCGGTCTCGGTGAAGATGGCGCTGATCTGCTCATAGCCCTCCTTCTTGGCCTTGGACGCGAAATAGGTGTATTTGTTCCGGGCCTGGCTCTCACCTGCGAAAGCCTCCCACAGGTTTTTCTCGGTCTTGCTGCCTCTGAGTTCCATAATGAATACCTCCATTGAAATAGGAATAAGTCTTATATTGACTTTATTATAGCATACAAACAGCCCCGGTCAAGTAAAAATTCGGAATGGAATCTTGGCGATTTTGCACAGACGGTTGACAAAGCATACATTTTAGTGTACTATCTGAATAAGATATATTCTTAAATCAGAAAAGGAGGTCTGCCCGTGACCCGCCAACGCGCCCTGATTTCGGGGATCATGCGTGAAAAATGCCCGGAGCATCTGACCGCTGACGAAATTTTCAGCCATGCGCGGCAGGCCATGCCGCACATTGCGCGCGGCACTGTGTACCGCAACCTGAAATTGATGGAGCTGGACGGTGAGATCGGTCATCTGGAAATGCCCGACGGCCCGGACCGCTACGACGCCAACCCGACCCCCCACGGCCACCTGTTGTGTGACAGCTGCGGCGACCTGGCCGACATGCCGGTGGTGGGGCTGATCCGCGACATTGAGTCCGCCATCGGTACCGAGGTACGCGGCTACACGCTGACGATCCGCTACATCTGCCCGAAATGCCGCGCCAAAAACGCGCAGTGAGGTTCTGATTTATGGCAAAACAGCGTGACCCTGTAATAGATAGTATGCGCGGCATCGGCATTGTGCTTATGGTGCTGGGGCATTCGGGCTTTCCCGGGACGGACTTCATCTACCTGTTCCACATGGCCCTGTTTTTTATGCTGAGCGGCTGGCTTTTCAGCCTGCGCGGCGGGCCGGTGCACTTTATCAAGCGCAAAACCGTCACGCTCTGGCTGCCCTTTGTGCTGGCAAACACCGCCTTTACCGTGCTGAACAACCTGTTTTTAAAGCTGAATATTTTGACGAGTGATGAGCGCATTTTGCAGGTTCCCGGCAATGCCGTCACAACGCCCGTGACGATGAAGGATGTGATTGGCCGCACCGTGCACTGGTGCGTGTTTGACGGCGGCACCCAGCTGGGCGGCGCGATGTGGTTCATCCAAGCACTGTTTCAAGTATCTATTCTGTACGCTTTGGTGGAATTTATTCTGCAAAGGCTGCTGCATGGTGCCGATACGCTGCTGCCGCAGGGACTTTTTTCCGGCGTGCTTCTGTGGGTGGGCTGGCGCTGCGGGCTGGCCGGATGGAACGTGTGGGGGCTGGGCATTGCGGCCAGCTGCTACTGCCTGTTCTACCTGGGCATGGTCCTGCGGCGCACGACGCGGGAAAGCATACCGGCGTACCAGCGCGGTATTTTTGCCGCAGCGGCCTTTGCGGTGCTGCTGATTCTGGGGCGGCTCGGCTCTGTGGGTCTGGCGGGCAATGGATACAGCAGCCCGATTTTCCTGCTGGCTGCCAGCCTAGCGGGCTGGGTGCTGGTGCGGGAGGCCGCGTGCCTGACCGCTCCCCTGCCCTGTGTCCGGGCGGCGCTGGCCTATCTGGGCCGTGCGACGATGCCGATTGTGATTTTGCACTTTTTGAGCTTCAAGCTCGTGACCTGGCTTGGCCTGCTGGCCACAGGCGGAGAGCCGTATCTTCTGGCCGCATTCCCGATTTACTTTACGGGCGGTGCCTGGTGGCTTGCCTACACCGCCGCGGGCCTGGTTCTGCCGCTGGCAGCAAATGCGGTGTACAAGAAAATAAAAAATACCGTCTTAGCGCATTGATGTAAAAAAAGAGCCCCACGGGGCTCTTTTTTCTTGCCTTCCTCTGCGAGACAGACGCCCCCGATACGGGGAAGGTGGCGCTTGCGCCAGAGGGGGCCAAGAAAATGGTTGATTTGTGACACATTCCCGCTCCCGTCGGCGTTATAAGGGTGAAAGGAGGCGAGCCGATGCAAAACGAACAGGATTTAGAAAAGCTCGTACATGCCCATACCGCTGCATTGCTGCGGTACTGCACCGGCCTGCTGGGGTGCGAGGCCGACGCACAGGATGCTGTGCAGAAAACCTTCATCAAGGCGTGGCAGCAGCGCCACACGCTGCGCCATGACGGCACCGACAACGAGCGCGCGTGGCTCTACCGCATCGCCTACCGCACCTCGCTGGACATGCTGCGGGCAATCAAACGCGCGGCGGCCTACCCCACCCCGGAGCCGTTGGAGCAGGACCCCGGCATCAGCGAAGAGCTGCGCGCGGCGCTGAACACGCTGGCCCCGCTGGATCGGGCCCTGATCTTAGAGCGTGTGCTGGACGGGCTGGATTACGCCGCACTGGCGTGCATTCACGGACGGCCCGCCGCCTATCTGCGCACACGCTACCACCGCGCCAAAAAGCAGCTGGCGCAGCGATTGAAGGAGGGGGAGCACTATGAAGTATGATCGCGAAGAAGCGTATTTGCACGAAAAGCTGACCGACGGCCTGCACCCGGCAGGCGTTGACCTATGGCCCGCCGTGGCTGAGCACCTGCCCGACGCGCCCCCTGCACGGCACCCGCGCTGGAAGCTGGCAATCTGCCTGGCCGCGCCGCTGCTGATTGCCGCCGGAGTGCTGGCAGGCACGGCAGAGTTCACGAACCTGCGCGAAAACCCGCGCCCGTCCTTTGCGCCGGAGGCCAACACCGGGTACGCCATCACGTATGAGCGGCAGTATTTTGCGCTGGATGAGGATTTGCTGGCGGGAATGGTGGCAAACCATAATGGGGAGATGTCAGACGATGGCTGGCTGCCGATGAACGCCAAGATAAACGGCCAGCTGCACCCCACCGACGCGGACTACGCCGATTGGTACGCCCGGGCTGCACGCGGGTACGACAGCTGGGTGGAAATGACCGCCGCGACTGGTCTGCCGCTGGCGCAGAACACGCTGCTGGATGAGGGAGATACAAGCACTTTCCCGTCGATTGCCATGTATCCGTCCGGCATGATCGACATACCGGATGAATATGACGATGGCATGCCTTATACGCCGAAATTTCAGGAATATCCCGCCGGATTTATCCCCATCGGGCGCGGCGATACACCGGACAAGCTCTACCTACGCACGGGTGTGCTTTTGGATGGCTACAATGTAGAAATCATGGCAGTTGCCTATCTTGGGGATGCGCCCAAGGAGATGGCAACGGATTTGTATTGGCAAAAAAGTGCCGGGTTGACGTGGCAATGTGAAAGCTACCCCATGGCCAACGGCAACACCGCGCTGATCCCCCACTGTACAAGCAACCCGAACTCGAGTCCCTACATCCAGTCCAGAGCCTACTTTGCGCAGGACGGCATTTTGTACCAAGTCTATTGCCGTCCCTATACGGATAGCCTTTGTTACAGTGCCTCGCAGGAGGACATCTGGGCAGAACTGAAGGTCGTTTTGGATGGATTCTCTTAAAAAGCTCCTCTCAAGGGAGGCTTTAAAGCAGGCAATAAAAAGAGAGAAGAACCTTCGCCCTGTGCGAAAATTCTTCTCTCTTTTTTCTCTTTTATCTCTCCTCCAGCGGCACGTACTCCCTTGTCTGCATGATGCTCTGGTAGGCCGGGCGGATGATCTTATCCACGTTGACAAGCTCCTCCATGCGGTGGGCGGACCAGCCGACGATACGCGCAACCGCAAAGATCGGGGTGTACAGCTCCACCGGGATGCCCAGCATGTCATACACAAAGCCGGAGTAGAAGTCCACGTTCGTCGAGACACCCTTATAAATATGGCGCTTCTCGGCAATGACCTGCGGAGCCAGCCGCTCGATCGTGTTGTAATACTCAAAGTCGCGGCTGCGGCCCTTGGCGTCGGCCAGCTGGTGGACAAAGCTCTTGAACACCACTGCGCGCGGGTCGCTCAGCGAGTAGACCGCATGGCCCATGCCGTAGATCAGGCCCTTCTGGTCGAACGCCTGGCGGTCCACAATGCGGCCCAGATAATCAGCCATGGCCTCCTCGTCCAGCGGGTCGGCGACGTGGGCGCGGATGTCGTCCATCATCTTCATGACCTTGATGTTCGCGCCGCCGTGCTTGGGACCCTTCAGGCTGGAAAGCGCCGCCGCAATGACGGAGTAGGTATCCGACCCTGACGAGGTGACGACGCGGGTCGTGAAGGTCGAGTTGTTGCCGCCGCCGTGCTCCATGTGCAGCAGCAGGGCAATGTCCAGCACGTGGGCCTCGAGGTCGGTGTACTTCTGGTCGGGACGCAGCATCTTCAGCAGGTTTTCCGCCGTGGACAGGCTCGGGTCGGGGCGGTGGATGTACATGCTGCCGCCGCACTCATAGTAATTGTAGGCGTGGTAGCCGTAGACCGCCAGCATCGGGAAAACGCTGATGAGCTTGATGCACTGTTCCAGCTGGGTCTGCAGGTCGGTCTTGCCGATGTCGTCATCGTAGCTGGCCAGCGTCAGAACGCTGCGGGTCAGCGAGTTCATCAGGTCGTGACTGGGGGCCTTCATGATGACGTCGCGCACAAAGTTTGTCGGCAGGTCGCGGCATTTGGCAAGGCAGGCGGTGAAGCTCTCGAGCTGCTCTTTGTTCGGCAGGTCGCCGAGCAGCAGCAGATAGGCCGCGCCCTCAAACGCATAGCGCTTGCCGCGCAGACCGCGGATCAGGTCATAGACGTTGTAGCCGCGGTACCAGAGCTTGCCCTCGCAGGGAACCTTCTGGCCGTCGCGCTCCTCAAAGGCGTCGATGCGGGAAATGTTCGTGATGCCCGCCAGCACGCCCTTGCCGTTTTTGTCGCGCAGACCGCGCTTGATGTCGTATTGGGCAAACAGCGTGGGATCGATGCGGTTGTTGGTGACACATTCCTCGGTAAAAATGCGGGCTTCCTTTTCAATGGCTGCGTAGTCGCTCATGGTGACGGCCTCCCTTTCCCTTTTCTGTCCGTGTGTGGTAAACACTTTGTAGCAGCGGCGGGCTATTCTACAAATCGTATAACGCATAAATCTATTATACAAGGAAATTGGACAGTCTGTCAAACAAAGTTTTTGTGAACAAAATGACAAGTTGCCACACTGTAGGGGGCGGCGTCCTCGACGCCCCGCGGAGGGGTCAAGACCCCTCCCTACAAAACGAACCGTAAAAGGGGTACAGGCGCAAACCTGCGGGCCGGGCATGCCCGGCCCCTACGGGGTGGTGGATGGTTGGCGGGTGCTGGCCGGGAGGTGCGGGCGGCATATATGCCGCTCCCTGCGGGCAGGCGTATTGTAATATCCGTATTCCGGACAAACATCATTCTATATCCAAAGAGGTGCTGCCCGCGCCTCTTTCTTTTTTTGTGGTGTCGTGTTATAATATATTATGTATAGTTATGTACAAAATTTACAGAGAAAGGTATTTATTCATCACCTATGCAGCATTTGAAAAACTTTAACTGGAAGAAATTTCTCTTGCAGGGGGTGCTCCCCTGCCTGCTGGCGGTGGCGGTGGGGTTCATCTCCCGCTATCAGCTGGAGCTGTCCGACGGCGTGACCGAGAGCTTTTTGCAGCTTCAATGGCCGCTCTACGCGCCGCTCAACGCGCTGACCGCCTTTTGCCTGACGCTGATTTTGTTTGCGCTGCTCGGCAAGTGGAGCCGCGCAACGGGCATTTCGGGCGCGGTGTTCACCATCATTGCACTCATCAACTACTACACCCGCGACCTGCACGGCTCGGCGCTGATGCCCCAGGACATTTTGAACCTCGGCACCGCCGCCGAGGTCATGGGCAGCTACACCCTGAAAATCACGCAGGACGTTGTGAAGATCGTGCTGCTCTACCTGCCGATTCTGGCGATTGTGTTCGTGCAGGCGCAACTGGTCAAGGGTGCGCCTAAGCGCGCCGGCTGGAAGGCCCGCGGCGTGCGGGCGGCGGGCAGCGCACTGGGCGTGTTTCTGGTCATGTTCTTCGGCTACTTCGGCCCCGTGACCATCAAGCCCAAAACGACCTACGGCTGGGCGTGGCAGAACACCTACTACACCTACGGCTATCTGGCCGGGACGATTGAGGCCACCAGCCTGATGGCCGACCCCGTCATTGAGCCGGAGAACTACAACGATGCCGCGGCGGTGAACACCGCCCGCAAGGCCGACGACTACATCGCCCCTGCCAGCCCCGAGAGCGCCGAGGACTACCCCGACATTGTGCTGATCCTGTCCGAGAGCTTCTACGACTTTGACCTTGTCACCGATCTGCAGGCCGACACCGACATCATGCCGGTCACCAAGAACCTGCCCAACTCGGTCTACGGCCACACGATCAGCCCCCATGTGGGCGGCGGCACAAACTCCACCGAGTACGAGATGCTGACCTCCAACTCGCTGATCCTGATGCCCAGCATCACGCCGTTCAACTGGCTGAACCTGTACAACGCCAACAGCGTTGTCAGCTACCTCAAGGGTCTGGGCTACTCCACGATGGCCGCCCACCCCTACACGAACTCCAACTACCGCCGCGACTCCGCCTGGCTGGCGCTGGGCTTTGACGAGACCCATTTCCAGAGCGATTTTACCACGCAGGAGACCTACGGGGACCGCCCGTACCAGACCGACTCGGCCACCTACCGCGACTGGGAAACGATGTACGAGGCCATGCCGGAGGACAAGCCGCGGTTCAGCTTCCTGGTCTCCATCCAGAGCCACGGCGACTACGATATGAACGATGCGTCGCTGGATATTGTCCACGCCGCCACCGACTACGGCGACTACGATGCGCTGATGGACGAGTACCTGAGCTGCATCAAAATGACCGACGCCGCCGTGCAGGAGCTGTGCGATTACTTTACCGCGCAGTACGAAAAGACGGGCCGCAAGGTCATTGTGGCCATGGCCGGTGACCACGCGCCCAGCTTTGTGGGCCATGTGGCCGACCCCAGCTTTGCCGAAACCGACAACGAGCTGCAGATTTTGGAGCGCAGCACGCCGTTTTTCATCTGGGCCAACTACCCGCTGGAGCACACGGCAGCCGCCACCAGCACCACCGACCCGCTGAACCGCATGGATATGGTCATGCTGACCCCCACCCTGCTGCAGCAGGCGGGTCTGCCCCTGAGCGACTACTACGAGTACCTGCTGGAAATGAAGCACAACACCCCCGTTGTGACCGCCGCCAACGACTACATGAAGGTGGACGGCACCACAGCCGAATACGGCGCAGACCCCGCGCTGGACGAGTGGGCCAAGGGGTATCTGATGCTGGAATACAACAACATCGGCGCGCACGCCAAGCGCGACCAGGGCATTTTTGACCCCGCCAAATAAAGAGGAGGCATCCCTATGACAGGTCTGAAACGAACCCCGCGCAGCCGCGGCGGCTTTACGCTGGTGGAGCTGATCGTGGTATTGGTGATTCTGGGTGTGCTGGCGGCCTTTGCCGTCCCGGCGCTGACCGGGTACATTGACAGCGCCAAGGAAAAGCAGGCCGTCAGCGAGGCGCAGGCGTGTGTGATGACGGCGACCCGGCAGGGTGCGCAGAACTACGCCTTGGTGCAGAACGCATCTGTAGCCGGGAACGCCGAAAATGCAGCCGCCTTGACCAACTGGGCAGGCCCATTAGAAGCAAACGCACCCGAGGTCACAGGCGGCAAGGTCGCCTTGACCGAAGGCAGCGGGCAGTATCTGCTGGATGTGGCAAGCCCGCCTGCGGGCAGTATTGCCACGACCACGATTGCGGCGGATGCCGGGGTCAAGGGTACCGTGCAGGGGATGACCTGCAACGCCAGCGGGCAGGTTTTGTACTTAGTGTATACCAGCGCCGATGGGATACAGGTCGTATACACGAACGCGGGAACCACCGCAAGTGTAAATATCGGCAGTGATGAGGCTGTTGTTGTGCCGACGCCGAAGCCGGGCAGCAGCAGCGGTGGAACGACCGGCGGGGGCAGCACCGGGGGCGGCATTTCCGGCGGCGGTACGACCGGCAGCACCGCTACAGCAGATGAACATCACTTCATTATCCACTTGCAGGATGTCAGCACTGCGGACTCTACGCCTTTTGCAAACAGAGAATATCACATTGTAAGTGGCAAAAACTCCTTTTATAGGACCTCTGATGCAAACGGTGATATTCTGTTGGAAATTTCTCCTAATGAACATCGTCGTGACGACACTGTTATCGGGGATACGCCGACTTATATCACCGAAACTGAAGTTCCTGATGACTACCAAGCCATTCCCAGCAGTACAAAAATCAATATCAATGTTTGCATTAATGAAAAAGACTATTGGCTCAATTCCATAAACCCTAACTTAAATGACAATACATTTGTTATCGATAATTATAAAAGGCGGCTTACCATGATGCGCTTTCCCGTTGCCAAATTGAATCTGCGCGTCACTGACTCTGAAGGAAATGCGCTGCCCGGTGCTACCTTTGCTATTACGGACGTTACGAACGGCTCAACCCCTGTTGCCCAACTCATCAGTGATAGTAACGGAAAATGCTCCATTCCTGTCAAACTACATGATGGAGATAAGATCGGGGATTCTGCTTACCTAACTGCCAGAGACCAAAATAGCCAAACTTATGTTATAACGGAAACCAGCCCGCCTGAAGGATATAAGGAAGGCTTCACATGTTCGTTTCATTTATATTATAACCCATATCTCTCTACTCTGACTTCCCATCATACAACCTGGTTCCGTATTGATGCTTTTACCCCTAATAGTGGAGCATGGGGTAGTTATAGTCTGGAAAAGACTGTTGGTAATAATGATACTTTTCATATCATATACAAGAATAACTAACTCTGCACTGTCTATATCCGTAAAATTGATAACGCCGGAAATCCTGTATCCAACGCCAATCTAAAAGCTGACAATACCGGCAGCTTCGTTACGCCAGAGCATAAACTACAGGATACAACCAAAATATAGCAGACTGTCGAAAAACGCTTGTAGGGGCGCGCATTGCTCGCCCGTGCCCGTTTGCCTTGCAAAAAACTGTCCCGGAAAATGCGTTGCTGCGGTAAGTTGGCGGGCGGCCAATGGTCGCCCCTACGCACGCAATAAGGCAGGAATGCAATTTATTGACGGTCTGCTATATAATTTCACCCTCAATCAATAAGAAAGCCCCCACCCAGCCGCAGAACATCTACGGTTGGGTGGGGGTGGTTTATTTGTAGAGATTGCAGGGGCGCGGCGGCAGCGGCAACGCTCCCGGGCGGATATGGGCTCCGCCCCTGCGTTCTCTGCCAATCACAAAAACTCTTTCCAGTAAACCTCTGCGCTTCTCGTCATCTCCCGGGAAAAGTCGCTCGCGTACTTGCGCTTGCAAAATGCCTGCACGGCTTTGTCAAAGTCGTAGTCGAGCTGGCCGTTGGCGGCGGCTTTCGCCGCAAAGTCGGCGCGCAGCTCGTCGGGCGTGCGGTCCGTGTACACATTCTCGCAGACGACGGCCTGCTCGGCAAAGCGGGCGGGCTTGGGGCGGCGCTGCTGCTGCTCCGTGGGGCGGCCAAACACCAGCATACAGGCGGGCACAACGTACTGCGGCAGGTGCAGGGCGTCGCGCATGGCCTCAGCATTCTCGAGGACGTCGCCTATGTAGCAGCTGCCGATGCCCAGAGACTCGGCGGCGACCACGGCGTTCTGGGCGGCAATGCAGGTGTCGGCCACGGCCAGCATCAAGTCCCCTGCCCCGGGCTTGCGGGCGTCCGTGATGCCCGCGGCGTGGTAGGCGTTGAGCCAGCGGCGGCAGTCGGCCAGGAACACCAGCACCAGCGGCGCCCCGGCAATGAAGGGCTGGTGGTCGCACAGGTCGGCCAGCGTGGCCTTCAGCGCCGGGTCGGTGATGTCCAGGATCGTGTACAGCTGCTGGTTGCCCGCCGTCGGTGCCTGGAACGCCGCGTTCAGGATGGCCGCCCGCTCGTCCGGCGTGACGGGGTCGGGGGTGAATACCCGCACGCTTTTGCGGGCGGAGAGGGCGGAGAGGATAGCGTTGTTTTCCATAATAAGCTCCTTTAAGCCTTCCCCCGAGGGGGGGAAGGTGGCGCCGCAGCGCCGGATGAGGGGCAGCCTTCCGGCGGCAACCCGTAAGCGGATCAGTACCGCAAGCTTGCCCCTCATCCGTCTGTGGTCGGGGCCACAGACACCTTCCCCCGAGGGGGAAGGCAAATCAAAATCAATTTTTTCGTTTCTTCAAAAACTTCCCGATCAGCGTATCCAGCATGCTCAGCACCTCGCGGATGTTCAGCACGCAGACCACTGCGGTGATGCCCACGACGGGCAGCGCCCAATGGGTCAGGTTCATCATGCACCAGATCTCCGCCAGCACCAGCGCCAGATTCAGCACAAGCCACGCCGGGTGGAAGTCGATCTCCAGCAGACCGCGGGTCGAGTAGGCGCGCAGCAAAAACACCAGCATCAGGCTCAGGAAGCTGGCCGGGGTTACGCCCCACGGGCCCCACTGCAAAATGAACAGGTAGTTCAGAATCAGGTTCAGCACCGCACCGGCCAGCATTGTGAACAGCGAGCCGGTAGACCGCTTATACACGACGTAGACGCTGTTCAGGAACTGGTTCAGGCAGGTCAGCATCGAGCAGAGCGTCAGGAACGGAACAAACGTCCAGGCGTCAAAATATTCAGCCTTGAACACCCGCATGAGCAGCTGGCACAGCATGATGATGCCCGCCACGCAGCAGAACAGCACGCTGGCATACACGCGGAATATCTTGGAGAAGAACGCCTCGCGGTCCGTCTCCTCGGTCACGGCGGAGAGCTGCCACGCCTCGTAGAAGATGCTGCCCAAAATCGTGATGATCTGCGGCAGGAAGTACCCCGCCGACAGCAGGCCGACCCAGTGGTTGCCGCTGCGGCCCGCGTAGCCCTCGCACATGCCCTGCACAAAGAACATGTCGCTGGCGTTGATGATCCAAAAGCTGATGGACGCCGGGATCATCGGCAGGCAATAGCGCAGCATCTCCTTCCACAGCGCCTTGTCAAACGCCTTGGGCTTGAAGTACCGCCAGCACCCGCCCGCAATGAACACAAACACCATGGATGTCAAATCTGCCAGCGCGTTTGCCAGCAAAAAGCCTGCAGCGCCCATTTTTAAGGTGCTCAGGAACAGCAGGTAGTAGAGCAGCAGGCTCAGCGTTGTCAGCACACCGTCTATGGCGACCAGCCGGTTCAGCATCCGCGAGCGGATGAACTGGGTACACAGCGTTCTCATACAGCTGGCCAGCACGCAGAGGTACAAAAAGCCCAGGTACTCCGCAGCGTTGGGGATGAGCCGCACCAGCGGCATGGCCAGCAGCAGCACCACAAAGCCCAGCCCGATAGTCGCCGCGCCGTTGACAAAGACGCTGGATTTGTTGGTCGCTTTGTCCAGCCCGAACCGGATGACCGCATAGGCCACGCCAAGGCTGACCACCGGGATCAGCAGGTTTGTGGCCTGCTGCAAAAGGCTGGACACGCCCATAACGTCCGGCGAGTCGAGCGCGTAGCTCAGATACGGGCGGATGAAGAAGCTGAGCAGCTTGGAGCTGAAGTTGGAGATGGCAAACAGCAGCGTATTGCTGACCAGCGTCGTATATTTTTTCTGTGGAGACGGCAAGATGGGAACCTCCCTTTTGGTATTGATGTCGCGTAATCCTTGCCTCCCTCTGCGAGGGAGGTGGCCCCGCAGGGCCGGAGGGAGAGAACTGTGCCATTGCCCGAAGTCTTTCGGGTTACGTCAGGTTCTCTCCCCCACCCGCTGCGGCGGGAGCCCCCTCCCAGAGGGGGCCAAGGGGAATTCACCGCAGCTTCAGCATCCGTTCCCGCTGCTTATAATCCGGCAGCACCTCCGCCACCGCGGCCCAGAACGCCGGGCTGTGGTCGGGGTGGGCAAAGTGACAGAACTCATGCACAACAACGTACTCCTGCGCGGGCAGCGGCATCGTGCAGAGCCGCCGCGCAAACGCCAGCGTGCCGGTGCGCAGACTGCACGACCCCCAGCGGGTGTTCATGTCGCGCACCGCAATTTTGGGCATCGCGCCGCCCGGGCAGGTCGCCGCAAACTGCGGATAGTATGCCCTGCACAGCGCCTGCATATAGGCCAGCGCCTCGGCCTTGGGCGGCAGCGCGGGGGCC
>OLRZ01001898.1_pt1 | contig 13049 bp, 3 predicted proteins | sample 1671931 | NCBI WGS metagenome assembly OLRZ01 (sample SAMEA3136627, study PRJEB25190) | human gut metagenome | reverse complement strand
ACGAGGTGTTCAAGGAATACCGCAGGGAGTACAAAAAGCGTTTCGCCCGCATCAACGCAGGCAAGCTGACCAAGAGCGCGTTCTACGCCTGGAGTGAGGAAGCCAGAAGGAGGAAGGAGGACTGCGACAGCGGCGTGATCACAACCGAGGATTTCTCCCGCTGGCTGAAGGAGTCGTGAGAAAGAGGTGCCGCTATTGGGCGGAGATGGTTCCGGAGATGCAGCCCTATAAGTGAGCTTTTGCGTTTTCCTCTTACAAATAAGAATACCTTTCATTCATCGACCCGAAACCAGAATATGGGGCGGCGGAATAATACCGCCGCCCCACATCTGTATTGTACCGAGACGATTATTTGTTATAGGTGCGGAACAGGAAGGTCACGATTTGAGCACGGGTGCAGTCATTATCGGGACCGAACAGCCCGCCGCCGATGCCGGTGGTGATGCCGTTTGCTGCAGCCCATGCCACCGCATCCGCATAGTACGCGTTTTTGGGAACATCGCGGAACTCCGCTGTACCCTCTGCCCTGGCACTTAGCGCACGGTAGAGGAAGGTCACGCTTTGCGCCCTCGTACAGGTAGCATCGGGTGAGAATCCTCCATTGCCCGTGCCAGTCGTGATCCCGTTCTCGACTGCCCAAGCCACCGACCTCGCATAGTAGGCACTTGCGGGTACATCAGAGAAACTGCTGGCATTCTTCGGCTCCGGACTGCCCGCTGCACGCCACAGGAAGGTGACGATCTGCGCGCGGGTGCAGGGAGCGTCGGGTGCGAACAGACCGTTGCCGACGCCGCCGGTGATGCCGTTTTTCGCAGCCCATTTGACGGCCTCATAGTAGTAGGCGTCCGTGGAAACATCCGCAAAGCTCTGTGTTGGAGCTTCCTCAACGAAGCGGGCTCTGACAGTCACATCGCCTGCAGGCATGATGAAGCTGTACTCGCCGCCCCACTTTCTGAGATCGAGTTCGCTGCCCTTCTTGTCCATAACCATAAGCATTTCCAGCTCATAGCCCCTGTCGGGATAGACCATGATGGTTACTGTGGAGCCCTTGGCAGCAGACGAAGGCGAAACGGTAATGCTGCCGTTCATAGTCCTTTCGACCATGATGTTGTAGGCCGGGTTAAAGATGCCTCCGCCCGAGCCGCCGCTGCCACCCGAGCCGCCGTCCGAAGGTGCAGCATACTTCACCCAGCTCACGCCGAAGGGCGACAGACTGGTCACACGGAAGTGCAGGCCATCCGCCTGCTTCGTGTGCGAAACGAGCTCCAGTTCACCGGCACGGGCAACAGTCGTAAGCATGTGGACTATCGTAAAGGTATCCTTGCTGTCTGTGCCGTTGGGATAAGGAAGCACCACCTCCACACCGCCTGTGGGGAAATTCGCTTCATCGACCTCGACCCAGTTGCCCTCGGCGTTCTTGTATCGCAGCGCAATGTCATAGAACGCACGGTTTTCCGCCGTTCCGATCATCATGGTCTCAAGCCGGAGCTTGATCTTATCCGCCGTATCAAGGTCAGGATGACTCTCCAGCACCTGCGGCACGGTCAGCTCTCCGATGACCAGCTTGTGCGCGGCGATGTCCGCGCTGATATTGCCAGTCACGCCGGTGAGTGTGACGGTATAGCTCCCGTCCGCGTTCTTCCGCGCGGAAACCGTCTCGCAGTCTGCTGCTTTGCCGCTGCCGGTCAGACAATCGTAGCCGTTGACGGTCAGCTTGGAGAAGTCGCTGTACTCAGCGGCTGGCCTGACCGTGAAGGTCACATCACCGCCTGCGCGGATCTCGGTATCCGGCAGAGTGTCCGCAGGCAGCCTTTTCACATCGGAGATCTCATAGCCGGGCCCGCCCGTCGGAATGGAGAAGCCGCTGTACTCGGCAAAGGCCACCTTGACCTCCACATTCCTGCTCAGGCTTTCAATGGTCAGTGTGTTGGACAGGCAGTGATCCATAGTCACGCCAAGGGAAGACATGTTCTCCCGGGTGACCGCGATGCCGTTCACCGTCCAGCGGCCGGTCATCATTCCGCTGATCGGTACTGCGGCGAATACCAGTCTGGAGCCGCCGGCAACGCTGGCCTGCCGCCCTGCGGACAGAGCCAGCTCCGTGCCGTCGGCAGCAGCGCTCAGCGTGCCGCCAACGCCGTTCACGGCGTAGGAAACATCATAGCGGACGGCTGTGGCGAACACCACGGTGACCGTGTGCGCCTGCGTCACATTTTCCAATGTGTAGCTGGTCTTGTTGGAAGAGTTAGGCACGGGAACACCATTCACCCGCCACTCCTTCACATAGCCGTACTCCGCGGGAACGGCGGTAAAGGTGATGCTCTGCCCGTAGGTCACGGTGGCGGGGCTTGCCTCATGACCCTCGGCGGTGATCGTGCCGCCGCCGGAAGCATCGTAGGTCACCGAATAGGTAGTGGTATTCTCTGTAAATACGGCTTCAATGGCGTATTCCATTGTTGCCTCCTGCCCGGTGGGAACCGTCCAGCGCAGCGTTGCAGTCTCGTTTGTAAGGGTCTCGCCATCGATCGTCCAGTGGTCGAACACATAGCCGTTATGCGGCGCGGCAGTGAAGGTGACCTGCGTGCCGCCGCGGATGCTCGCCGCGCTGCCGGAGTACCCATCTGCGGTCACGGTGCCGTGCTCCGCCGTCCAGCTGACGGTGTACTCCACCGGGCGGAACGCTACGGTGATGACCGCGCCCGCGCTTCCGGCGGTATAGGTGTAGGTGCTGTCCGTTTCACCGCTGACCGGCGTGCCGTTCACCGACCACTGCTCCACCTCGTAGCCGGTGTCCGGCTCGGCGGTGAAGGTGACGGAAGCGCCTTCTGCCAGTGTGAAGCCGGAGGCAATATTACCAACCTGCTCCGTACCGCCCGCCATTGCGCCGGTGATGCGTCCGTGCTCTCCGGCGGATGCCGTGATCCTGTCGCCCAGCGGCATGAACTGTACCATAACGGTCTTCTCCTCGTCAACACCTCTGAGCACCAACTGCGTCCCGATGAAGGCCGCGCCGCTCTCCTGGTACACCTCGCCGTTCACGCGCCATTCCCGCACACGGTAGCCGTTATCCGGAGCTGCGGTAAAGGTCAAATCGGAACCCTCATAGACCTCTGCGTCCGAAAAGAGGCTGTATGTATACGCCGCCATATTTTTGCGGACCGTGCTTGCGGTCAGGGTGCCGTTGTCTCTGCCGCCGACCGCCGCCACGGAGTAGGAGATCGCATGCTTGTCCAAGGCTGCAAAATCCGCCGAAAGCGTCTGATCTGCCCTGACATTGTGGATTGTATAGGTATGATTATCGCTGTTGTCCACCGCTGTCCAGGCTTCGTCGGGATTGTTCACAACATAGCCTGCATCCGGCTTGATGGTAACGGTCAGGTTCGTTCCGGGATCCACATAATCGGTAGAGGTTATGGTGACAGGCTTGCTGTTTTTTGTGCCGCGCACCTCGATCGTGCCGTTTGCCGTGCGCTCGATCACCACGACCGGCTTCTTTTCCACGGTGACGGTGACCTCGGTATCGGCGGCCAGCTTCAGCTCCGCCGACCTGCCGCCTGCCGCAGGCGTTACATTTTCGCTCCACGAAACGAGATCATAGCTGCCGTCCAGCGTCAGCGTGAAGTCCACCGGCGTATTCGCCGCATAGGAGCCTCCGCTCGTCAGTTCCGTGCCATTGCTGGAGGCTGTCAGGGTCGCCGCCTTGTCCCCGTCCTCGGCTGCAAGACCGAGGATCTTCCAGCTGAGACGGTGGGTGTTGGCCACGGCGACCACCGCGCGGACATACAGCGCTGCCGAATCGCTGCCAAAGGCGGTGTCGTACAGCGTGAAGCTACCGCCGGAGCCGCCTTCCTTCCAGATCTCACCGTCCGTGGAGTACTCCCAGCGGTTGACCGTGTTGAAGCTCGTGTCCGTGAAGGTGACCGTATAGGTCAGCGCCGTGCCCTGGGGCAGAACGCTGCCCGCAGCCACAGTCTCGCCGGTCCGCGCCCAGGTGATGGCGACCGTGCCTGCAGAAACCGGGTTCCCTTGCCCATCCGTCAGCGTGGGTTCAGCGGCGGTGAAGGTTCTTTTCGTCGCAAAGAAGACCGTGACTGTGTATTCCCTCTGATCCAGTCCGGAAAGGGTCAGTTCTTCCTCGCGGTAGAGCTTACCGGCGCCCGGCCATGTGTAGTCCGTATCGTTCACCGTCCACTTTTCCACCATATAGCCGCTCTGCGGGACTGCGGTAAAGGTGACGGAGGAGCCGTAGGTGACCTTTGCGTTGTTTGCGATCGTGCTGCCGCCGCCGGTCCTGGCGGTGACGGAGCCGTTTTCGCCCGCGCTGTAACGGATCACGGAGAACTGGTTGGCGAATTCCACCTCGACCTTGAGCTGCCCATCTCTGGCATCGCGGGCGATGCTGAACGCGTCGATGCTCAGCGTCTGCGTGGCCGAGCCTGTGGTCGCTCCGATGCGGTATGGCGAGCCTTCTCTGACCTCCGTACCGTTCACCAGCCAGCGGCTGACCTGATAGCCGGTCTCCGGATTGGCCTGGAACACAAGCGGCTCTCCCTGCTTGCGGTTCTGGCCGGAGGAGAAGTTCGTCAGGTTGCTGCCATAAGATCCGAAGATCGTGCCATGCCCGGTGGCGGCCACCTGATAGTAAACCGGCGCCGCATCAGCCTCGCGGCGGAGAGAGTTCGTCTGCAGCGTGACCGAGTACGCACTTTGCAGGCGTCTGGAATGCTCCGATTCCTCCCACTGCGGCGCAAAGGTGAATACGCCGGTCCTGTCCGGGTTAGAAAAATATTCGTTGATGTCGGAAACGGTCAGGCTGTTTTTCAGCGTAGCCTTGTCGCGCTCCAGAGCGCCTACAAAGTCGAGCCTGATGTCCTGCAGTACGGCGGGCGCGGTATCCCAGACCGGGCGGATCGTCAGCCTGCGCGGTGTAACGGTCAGCACGGCGGACGCAAGCTCCCTGCCGTCGCTGTCCTTTGCCGAGAAGGTATACTGTCCGGCGGTCTGTGGGAAGTAGCCGGCGTCGATGTCGGCCGCCGCCGCGCCGGGGGCTACCGCCTGATAGGAGACGGTTTCGTCTGCCTGCGTCCACGCCGCATTGTTCCACTTCTGCGTCTGAAGCTTCAGATCTGCGCCGTATTCCACAGATGCGCCGAGCGCCTTGCCGTTTTCGGTCAGCGACAGACGGTACAGAGTGGTATTCTTCCCTTCAGTGTCCTTGCCCAGCGCAGCGTAATACACCGGTGTTTCCGAGCTGGAGGCCGCATAGCCGCCATCCGCGGTCACAGCCGCGTGGATGGTGTATACGCCCTGGGTGGGAGCTGTCCATTCCATAGTCATCGTGCCGTTCGCATCCGTCGTGACTGCGATTGAAAAGCTCTCCCCGGTGGCGGTGTCCGTGATAACGAAGGCCGCGGGCTTTTTTGCCAGCCTTTCACCGTTGCTCGCCACCTCGGCAGTGAGCGTCAACTCCGAGCCCGATCGCTGCTCATAGGTGACAACGGGAACCTCAACTGTTTCGCTATAGGAAACAGGCATCAGGCTGCTCAGGGGATATGCAGCGCCGCCGATCAGCAGCTTTTCCGCCGGATCGACTTCGGTCACGGTGTAGGAGTCCGTGCCCGCCGACTTTTTCAGGAGGAAGAAGCATTCCTTATCATCATTCTCGCCGAAGAGCACGATCTCTGCGTCGTTCTCACTACGACGGAAAACGGAATACTGCGGCTTGCTGGATTCTTCCAATTCAGCTTCCTCGCCGACAGTGCCGCTCTGGTCGCTGAAATATTTGCCGCCGCTCTCCCAGTAGAAGGTCGGTTTTGCGGTCGAGCCATCCCAGTGGGCCACAGCGAAGTAGACCTTGCTCGTCTCCTCGCCGGCGGTTACTTCCGTGCTCAGCTGGCCTTCGGCGTGGGCTGCTGTAAAGCCTTTCACCTCGGCAGTTCCGTTGAACGCAGTATATACGGGAGAAAGTGCGTCCCCTGTCACAGTATATGTCTTGTTGCCGTCCGGACCGGTCAGCTGGTAATATTGGGTCTTCGTGATCGTGGTGCCGTCCTGGCCGTCCTGGCCGCCCTGTGTGGTTTTTCTCTCGATCACGCCGATGTACGGGCTGTTTTCTCCCGCCCGGTACACAGTGCCCTGCACGTCATCCTTCTCGAAGGAGGCTGTTTTCTGAACGCTCTGTTCCTGTGTAGTGGTCGTTCGCTCCGTCCAGTCCGCCCCGCCGTAGTATGGATCGCTCTGCGTTCCTTTCCCGCCGTCCGCGTTTGTCACGGTTACAGCGCTAACGCTGGTGGGCAGTGCGCCGATCGTCAGCGTGGCCGCGTTGCTGTAATAATACACCGCAGAAGACTCCGCCAGTGTGTATGCTGTCACCATCAGCCGGTACTGGGTGCCGTTCATTGCGACCGCTGCGTCACTCACGGTCAGTCTCGGGCTGGTCGCGTTGCGTACATCTTTCCACGCAGGCGAGCCAGGGTTGCGCTCCTGCCATTGCATGGTAAGGGTAGTCTTCGGATCGCTCTTGAATACTGTGGCCGAAAAAACTGCATCCCCTCCGGGGCGCACCGTTTGATCGGCGACCTCACCGACCTGAACATAGTTCGTGCCGTTTTCCTTCGGCGTGGTAAAGCTGATCGAGCTGCTGTCCACAGACTCCACGCCGTTGGTGCAGCCGCGCGCCACAAAGGTGTAGGACACATCTCCCGCCAGATCGTTCAGCTCAAAGCTGTTCTTCGTTCCGGAAACGGCACCAACAAAAGCATGCGGCCTTGTGGCGCCCTCTATCACGCGGTAGATACGATACTCCTCCGCCGGACGGCTGCCCGCACTCCAGGTGAGCGTTGCGCCGGTGCTGGTAAGCGTTTCTACTGCCAGATCTCTGGGCGGAGAGGACGGCGCGGAGACATCTTTCACCAGATAGCCCAGCGCGGGGACCTTTTTCCCATTGAGCGTCATGTTCCACATGGCGAAGTTCCACGAGAAGCCATAGCCGTCCGCCTTGGGGCTGTTCACCGAGCCGCTGTGCTCCGTGCCTGTGCCGTTCATTTTGGAGTGGCTCTTGGTAAAGGTATAACCGGCTCCGCCGCCCACCTTCGCTCCGCCGATCTTTTTCCATGCCACCACATTCACAGAGAGTTCGTACTCAAAACTCTTCTCTGTCTCCTTGGTAACGCTAATGGTCTTTTCGATGTTGCCCTTACCCGTCAACTCGGACCAGCCGCTTTGGGACACGAGAGCGTCAGAGCCGCCTGCGTTGGTGATTTGGCCGGTGTTGGAGCGGTAGCTGAAGGGGTTGCCCGCCTCTGCCAGCCGATCCTCGGCAATGGGTTCTAATCTGTAGGCGACGGCTTCTTCATTGTATTCCTCCACAGAGACGATACTGGTGTGGGGTGGCAGGGTCTTCATGACCGTCATATCTTTGCCGTCGGAAAGATTTTGGTAGGTATAGACCAGTACGGGAACACGGTACACCACCACTGCGTTCTCTCCGGAATTGTTTTCATAGTCGACGCTGTGTTCAATGGAGCGGCTGACATTGGTGGCCCAGGTGAAGTTGTTTTCGATGGTGGTCTCAAAACCGGCGCCGGAGTTTTCGAACTCGACCTCATACCCCACCATCACGGTGGTGTTCAGGCCGTGGCTCTTGCCGCTGCCGCTCCCGCTGCTGCTGCTTTTGCCGTAAGCCGTGCGGCCCTCGCCCAGATCGTCTCCCAGCTCCTCAAAGTAGGGCACGGCCTCCAGCACGGCCAGCACATCGTAGTCCGTCCACTGACGCTCCACGCCCACATAGCGCACCAGGGTGCTGTCGCTGTCATAGTTGAAGTCGGTCAGACACACATAAGCGCCAGATTGCTTGCTGATGAACCAGCCTTTCGTTTCCGAGTGCCTGAACGCATAGCCGCTGTTATCGCCCTTTGGCTGGCAGTCGATGGTATACAGGGTGCTGTAATGGTTTCCGGTGCCGCTCTGCTTGACCAGCGATGCGAAGACGACCTGCTCGCGCCCCTCGCCGTTGCCGTCAAAGTTGCCCACGGCCACGGCCTGCACCTGCTTGTTGGTGATCTTGGTTGATCCAATGTATTTGTCGGTTTGAGTGAAGGCACCGTGAGTGTACTTGTGGGCGAGGGTGCCGCTGCCGTCGTTGTCCGCCCACGCGTACACACTGCCCGAGAAGAACACCGCATCCGGCTGCGCCCCGCCCTGATAACGGAAGCACTTCACGATCAGCGGACTGAGGACCTCGTCGCCGCTGTACAGACCGTGAGTGGTCAGCGTGTTCGTGGTATGTGTCTGCCGGTGCAGGAACTCATACCTTCCCTGGAAGTTTTTCTGTACGCCTGTCCACGCTTCGGTCATGCCGACGCACCGAACCATGGAGAAGCCGCAGGTTTTATTGTTGATCGTGATATTATGGGTGCCGGTGTAGTCGATCATGCCCGCCGTGACGATCTCCGGGAAATCCGTCCCGGTGGAGGAGTCGTCACTGACCAGCACATTGCCCACGGAGGAGCTGCCCCAGACATAGCGGTGCAGCTTGCTCGCCGCGGACACATCTCCCACCGCAACAGGCCCATCGCCCGCCGAGGGCGCGTATTTGAAGGTCTGCGTCCACATGCCCTCCAGCCTGTCGTACAGGAACACCTGCGTGCCCAGATTCTTGACACCGTCGTTGCCATAGGTATCGTTCAGCCCGGCGGTGATGATCAGCTCATCGTAGCCGTCCTTGTCGGTATCCGCCGCCGTCAACTGCACCACCGGCACATTCTGAATATGATCTGCCTTCAGGGTGCTGACACCCAGCAACTCGTACACGTTGCCGATCTCGCCGCTCTCGGCCAGCGTCAGGCTGCTCCCTTCGCCGCTGATGGTGTATTCCATCAGCTTGGCATCTCTGGTTCCCTGCGTGGGCGGCACGTAGACGACCACGGAATCCACGCCGTCGCCGTCGAAGTCGCCGCAGGCGATGGCGGCGAAGCCGCCCAGCTCAAAGGCAAGGCGGTTGATCCAGTTCCGGTTGCCGGAGGACACCGTGCTGGTGTGCACCGCTTTGTTGTTCCGGTCCCGCAGGGACAGTTCGATCCCTGCCGCACTCAGACCGATCATGGCGATGTGCTCCTGGCGTCCGCTGCCGGTATTCACGCCGTCGGTGGCCGCCACACGGTAGCTGGCTTGCGCTGAAGCCGGGAGGGAGTTGAACGTCACGCGGTACTGGTTCGCCAGATTCGGGAAGGCCCCCATCAGATTTCCCGCCTCGGAGCCGCCCCCGTTGTAGTCATAGGTGTGGCTGTACAGTGGTGCTCCGCCCCAGCTGTAGGACAGCATCAGCTCCGACTTGACAAACAGCGGCACGGCGCGGCCGCTGCTGCCGAAGGGGGCGTCCGCCACTGCGCTGTTGTACTCAGCGCTGTCCGCTGTCAGTCCTGTAGCCGCCGGCAGACCGAAGGCTCCCTTGCCCTCGGAGGCAGCCGCAGTGCCTTCCTCCGCCCGCGCCATGGCGGGCAAAAGCTGCACGCACAGGATGGCGCTCAACAGCAATGCCATAAGTCTTCTGCTGCAATGTTTCATAAGCGATTCCTCCTTTGCTTCGCAGGGTGTCACATAATTCTGCTTATTTTAATTTTACCATGCTTTTCTCGCCCGCGCTGTGTCGTTTAGGGGCGAATTCGTGTTGTTTAGGAGAACAGGTCATATATCGCTTGTGCGATTTGTGCTCCTTTGCTACAATGTTGGAAGAAAGGAGGACGGTACGGTGAGCGCAAAAAACAGGAAAATCTGGGCTGCCGGGGTATTGCTGATCCTCGCGGTCGCGGCGGCGATTGGGTTCCTGTTCCGCCTGTCGCAGCCGGATCAGGAACAGCGGTCGGTCTACCTGAACTGCACAGAGTCGGATCGCGGCGGCTGGGTATTCTTTACAGAGGCCGGCCCAGTGGAACCTGTCTTCGGCCTTGGTGGTTACATCAACGGTATTCCGGCGGAGGGGACCGGCCCTGTCGCGGCGGAGCGCGTGATGGAGGAACCGGGTGCGCGGCACTTTCTGCAGTTTGACAGTTACGGCGCTGGCCTGCAGGTGTTTCTGGATCATACGCTTCTCTATACAGACTTTCCGGCCGAGGAAAACCCGGTGGACAGCTTTCTGGAGGATGTTGATCCTGCCAGTATTTCCCACGACGGGCTCCGCATTCCGCTGCCGGAGGACTGCGGCGGGAAGCGGCTTCGCATTGTCACCTACGGACCCTCCGGCGATGGCCTTCGCCAGCCGGTACTGCCCTCGCTGGTGGGACGCTTTTCCGACGCCGTGATACAGACCTCCGGCGTCGTCTGGCCCATGGCGGCAGTCACGGCGCAGCTTTTGCTGGCGATCTGTCTGCTACTGGTGCTGCTGCTTGGCGCACACGATGGCGAGTTTCTCTGGAAGCTGCTGCCTCTGATCGGCTATTTCCTGCTGGCGGCGGCAGCCGGGGTCTGTCATACCTATCTCGAAATTTCGGCCGGGCTGAATGCTGACGCCGGGCTTCTGAACTGGTTCTACCTGATCTATATGGATCTTCTTTACTGCTATCTGGCCGCGGCGCTGCACAGCTGGAAGCGGTGGGTGCTGCTCTCCGGTGCGCTGCTCCATATCCTGCTTTCTGCGCTGTGGAGCTTCGCGGCGCTGCCGCTGCTCGCCAGTGCAGCGGGAGACTGGCTCGGCACCACCCTGTTTCTTCTGGCAGCGGCGCTGCTTCTGTTCTCCCATGAGCAGCCGCTGCGCCGAACGAGCCTGTTTCTCTGCGCGGTGGCGGGCGGTTTATTTGCGTTCTGGGGCGTGACCCGATTCAGCGGAAGCGGGATCTTTTATCCACTGACCAACCCGGTGACCACGCTGCTGGCGGGGTATCCCCATGCATTTTACGCGATCCTGTGCGGCTTTGCCGGTGCGCTGTGCGCCGTGCAGGTGGTGACGGGCTTTGTGCGCGAAACACTGCTTCGCCAGCGCCGGATGCAGGCGATCAAAAGCAGCAGTCAGGCAACGCAGGAAAAGTATGAGCAGGCACAGGAGACAGTCCGGCGGACGGCGGCATTCCGCCATGAGTGGAAGAACCATATCGCCGCCCTGCACCTTTTGGCGCAAAAGCCGGATCAAGCCGGTCTTTTGGACTATCTGAACCGGCTGGATGGAGAATTGGAGCAGCTCTTCCCAAAGGTTTATACGGCCAATTCGACGGTCAACACGATCCTCCAGCGCTTCGCGGCCCAGGCAGACAGGTATGGCGTTTCTTTCCATGTCAACGCCATGCTGCCGGAAACGCTGCCCATTGAGGAGGTGGATCTGTGCGGCTTTCTGTTTAACCTGCTGGACAACGCCGTGGAGGCCGCCGCCAAAACGGAACACAGCGAGATCGTCTGTTCCCTGCAGATCCGCCAGCAGCATCTGGCCATCCGATGTGAAAACACCTACAATGGGGTGCTGCAAACAGATGAAAACGGACAGCTATGCACCACAAAGCAGGATGCCGGCAGCCACGGCTTCGGCCTTTTGCAGATGCGAACCATCGCCGAGAAGTACGGCAGCGTACTGGCTGTCAGCTATGATGACACCCGCTTCACCGTGATGACGGCTCTGAAGCTGCTGCCCGAAAAAGAGTCCCCCATAAGCTCTCTGTAAACACAAAATGCGGCGTCTCCCATCGGGAGACGCCGCATTCTCTTTATCCAAATGGCCTTGCCCTTACTTCAGTTTTGATTGAGATACCGGACGAACTGGTCCTGAAACTGCTCCATATAGCGCCGTCCGATGCTTAGATTTCTTCCATCTGTCAGGTATATTGTCCGGCTGCTGACCCTGCGGATATGGAAGAGGTTTACGATGAAGCTGTTGTGACAGCGGCAGAAGCGATCCTTCGGCAGATACTCCTGCATCTGGCTCAGCGGGCAGAGAATGAATTGTTCGCCATGTGTTGTGTGGAGTACGCTGCCGTGATCCCGGCTTTCAGCGCAGAGGATATCCTCTTCCGGCAGGACAAAGGTCCTGCCGGCCACCCGGAAGGTCACGTTGCGGGGCTGGTGATATAACCGCAGATCCGTTTTGATTGCCTGCTCCAGATCTTCCCGGGAAACCGGCTTGAGCAGATACTGGATGGGGCGGACGCTGTAGCCGTCCTTGAGAAACTCCGTGGAACCGGTGATGAACAGGATGCTGGTTCTGTCGTCCCGCTCCCGCAGTTCCTGCGCCAGCTTCATGCCGGTCTTGCCGTCCATCAGAATATCCAGACAAAGCAGTGAGAACTCCGCACCCGCTGAAAAAGCTGCCTCCAGTTCCTCGGCTGAAGAATAGGGCGTGACCGTATGCTCTACCTGCAGCTCCGACAGGATCGCCGCGCACTGTGCGCACAAGTCCTCACGGAGATTTTTCTCGTCTTCACAAACCGCCACCCGATACATCCTGCTCACCACCCTTTCCTTAACGCTCATTATAGCGGATGGCATAGAAATTTGCAATGCCGCTGCGTTCCGCCGCCGCACCGCCTTCGGGGTTGAGTTTGCTAAGCACCTATTTATAAATTAAATGTTATTTCCATTACAATCCCGGTTCTATAAAATGCACGGCAGAAGTTTCCCAATATTTTTTAGACACGACTTTCATTACCGTCGAGATTTAGCTGATACATTCGGAATATGACCGGAAAATCTTTTGGATACCATTGTTCTTCGTAAGAATATTGATATTTCATTCCCACATTCCGCATGACGCCGCCGCTTCGAGGATGGATTTATGTATAATTTAGGGGCGAAAAGCAAGGATTATTTCTTCTGTAAGCAGTTTCAGAAAATACAGGCATAAACGGGCGCGGACAGGCCACGGATGCCCTCAAAATATGGCACGTCCACTTCCGTTGCGTTCCCAATGTGATAGGTTTCACCCGCGGAACGGGCAAGAAGATATTGCCGCGTGCCCCAGGCATTGCTGTCACGATAGATGCAGATCAGCAGCGGCAGCAGAAACGCGCAGGTCAGTACCGCAAACAGCACCGCATGACGGCGGGGGCTGCGCGTGAATGAGCGTTTCATAT
>OLRZ01001885.1_pt1 | contig 13118 bp, 14 predicted proteins | sample 1671931 | NCBI WGS metagenome assembly OLRZ01 (sample SAMEA3136627, study PRJEB25190) | human gut metagenome | reverse complement strand
GACAGACTCGCGGTTCATTTAAGCATCCATGCCCGCCCTGAACTCCGGGCACACTATAGGTCACATCACCGCACCACACCTGATTTGGTTCCGTTACGGCGAACTGTCGCTCAAGATGATTCGGGATAGCAACGTGCTCATGACCGCCACGCTTATACCGGTGAGTCGGCTGCTGGCAACTGACCAGCCCCAGCTCTTTCATGAGTCTGCCAGCAAGCCAGCGCCCCATCTGGTAGCCTCTCTGGGTTGCCATTGTGGCGATGCTTCTTGCTCCGGCAGAGCCGTGGCTGATGCCATGCAGTTCAAGTACCTGGCTGCGTAATACAGCCCGTCTGCCGTCTGGCTTTTCAGGACGGTTTTTCCAGTATTTGTAGCTGCTGCGATGGACCCCGAACACATGGCAGAGAGTGGCCACAGGATAACGCGCCCTGAGTTTCCCGATTATCGAGAACTGTTCAGGGAGTCTGACATCAAGAGCGCGGTTGTAGATTCAATCTGTCAATGCAACACCCCTTTCAATTATCTCTTTCGGTGTTTTGAACTTCAGTGTCTTTCTCGGTCTGTTGTTTAGCTGAGCAGCAACCAGATCTAGTTCATGTTGAGTATATTGGGCAAGACATGTCTTTTTAGGAAAGTACTGCCGAATTAGCCCATTTGTGTTCTCATTTGTTCCCCGCTGCCAAGGACTCTGAGGATCGCAGAAGTAAACTTTAACGCCGGTGCTGACAGTAAATTCTAGATGTCTGGCCAGTTCCATTCCTCTGTCCCATGTCAGTGATTTTCTGAGTTCTGACGGTAAACTCAGGAATTTGTCGGTAAGAGCCTGATTTACTGAGACAGAATCTTTGCCCCTGAGTCTAAGGATGATCGTATAACGTGATTTTCGGTCTACAAGTGTGGCTATATGAGAGTTTTTTGTACCTGAGACTAAATCGCCCTCCCAATGCCCCAGAGAGCGTCTGTTATCGATATTTCGGGAACGTTCGTGAATTGGTGTTCCGTTCACTATGTTAATCGTACCTCTTTCGCCTTTGCGGGTATGACGCCTGCCATGGCGAAGGCTATGCGACCGTCGCAGATGCTGTATATTCAGGTGGTGTAGCGCTTCACGGCTACGAAAGTACAGCGTTTTATAAATTGTCTCAGGTGATATTCGCAGCGTTTTTTGACGTGGTTTTGTTCGCCTTAACCATCCTGATATTTGCTCTGGAGACCATTTCATCTCCAGCTTTTCCAGAACAAGCTTTCGCAATGGTAAATTTTGATCCAGTAAGCACGGTTTTGGCCTTTTCGCCATTCTGTTGGCTCGGTTATTAGCATCAACAGCTTTGTAATAGCGTCTGCCCCGATTACGCTGAACTTCACGTGAGATCGTCGAAGGACTGCGATTCAGCGCAGTAGCTATCGCACGAATGCTCATTTTGGCTGACAAACCAGCTCGTATCTCCTCGCGCTCAGACAGTGTCAGGTGAGCTACAGCCCGCTTACGCTCATGGGGTTTTATGCCGCCAGTATCCCTTAACATAGTGAAGATCGTTCCGGGTTTTGAACCCAGGATATTCGCTATTTCACTGAAGCCTGTTCCGTTCTTCCATAGTTCAAAAACAGAGGCTTTTTCCTCTGCTGTAAATGTTCGTCTCATTCAAAAAACCTCCGCAACCCCATGTTTTCACATAACTGTTGCGTTGACCAATTGAATCTACAGTTGCTTTGCTGATATCCAGCCGATGACCGACGAATTTGGCTGGTCGCGTCGTAATGCGTTTATTCAGCCGCAGGTGGACGCGGTGATGTTGGAAGGGTTGTCGCGTTTTCCCAACGTGCGCTGCCTGTTCTCCCGCGAGCTGGAGGCCTTCAGCCAACAAAACGGCGAAGTGACGCTAAATCTGAAAGCGCCAGACGGTCAACGTGAAACGGTGAAGGCTCAGTGGCTGGTGGCCTGCGACGGCGGCGGCAGCAACGTCAGACGTTCTCTGAACGTGCCGTTTGAAGGTAAAACCGCGCCGAATCAGTGGATTGTGGTGGATATCGCCAACGATCCGCTCAGCACGCCGCATGTGTATTTATGCTGCGATCCGGTGCGCCCGTATGTCTCTGCCGCGCTGCCGCACGCGGTGCGCCGTTTTGAGTTTATGGTTATGCCGGGGGAAACCGAAGCGCAGCTTAGCGAGCCGCAGAATATGCGCCAGTTACTGAGCAAAGTGCTGCCGAACCCGGACAACGTCGAGCTGATCCGCCAGCGCGTGTATACCCATAATGCTCGTCTGGCCGAACGTTTTCGTATTGACCGCGTGCTGCTGGCGGGCGATGCGGCGCACATTATGCCGGTCTGGCAGGGTCAGGGATACAACAGCGGCATGCGCGATGCTTTCAACCTGGCATGGAAACTGGCGCTGGTGATTAACGGTAAAGCCGACGATGCGCTGTTGGATACCTACCAGCAGGAACGCCGCGACCACGCCAAAGCGATGATCGACCTCTCCGTGACCGCTGGCAACGTACTTGCGCCGCCCAAACGCTGGCACGGCGCGGTACGCGATGGGGTTTCCTGGCTGTTGAACTATATTCCGCCGGTCAAACGCTACTTCCTTGAAATGCGGTTTAAGCCGATGCCGCAGTACCACGCCGGGGCGCTGGTGCGTGAAGGCGACGCGAAAACTTCACCGGTCGGCAAGATGTTTATCCAGCCGAAGGTGACGCTGGAATCGGGCGAAGTGACGTTGCTCGACAACGTCATCGGACCGAATTTTGCGGTGATTGGCTGGGGCTGTAACCCACTATGGGGCATGAGCGAGGCGCAGATCCAACAGTGGCAGGCGCTGGGGACGCGTTTTATCCAGGTCGTGCCGGATACGCAGATACATACCGATCAGGATAACCACGACGGCGTTACCCGCATAGGCGATACGCAAAACCGCCTGCGCGCGTGGTTTGCCCTGCACAACGCCGCGCTGGTAGTCATGCGCCCGGACCGCTTCGTGGCCGCCATCGCCATTCCGCAAACCCTGGGCAGCACCCTGAATAAACTGGCGTCGGTGATGACGCTCACTCGCGCTACTGCCGACATTCCTGTTGAAAAGGTTGCCTGATATGCACGCTTATCTTCACTGTCTTTCCCACTCGCCGCTGGTGGGCTATGTCGACCCGGCACAGGCTGTGCTCGACGAGGTTAATGGCGTGATCGCCAGCGCTCGGGCACGTATTGCGGCGTTCGAACCTGAACTGGTCGTGCTGTTTGCCCCCGATCACTACAACGGATTTTTCTACGACGTGATGCCGCCGTTCTGTTTAGGCGTTGGCGCTACGGCGATCGGCGATTTTGGTAGCGCGGCGGGGGAATTACCGGTGCCGACAGATCTGGCTGAAGCCTGCGCCCACGCGGTAATGAAAAGCGGTATCGATCTCGCCGTGTCCTACAACATGCAGGTCGATCATGGCTTCGCGCAGCCGCTGGAGTTTTTGCTCGGCGGCCTGGATAAGGTGCCGGTGCTGCCAGTGTTTATTAACGGCGTCGCAACGCCGCTGCCGGGCTTTCAGCGTACCCGCATGCTCGGTGAAGCGATTGGCCGTTTCGCCAGCTCGCTGAATAAGCGCGTGCTGTTTTTAGGCTCCGGCGGGCTATCGCATCAGCCGCTGGTACCGGAGCTGGCGAAGGCTGATGCCCATATGCGTGACCGCCTGCTCGGCAGTGGCAAACAGTTACCTGAAAACGAGCGCGAGCTGCGCCAGCAGCGGGTGATCAGCGCCGCCGAGAAGTTTGTGGTCGATCAAAACACGCTACACCCGCTTAACCCTGTCTGGGATAACCGTTTTATGTCCCTGCTTGAGCAGGGGCGTTTGCAGGGGCTGGACGCGGTCAGTAACGAAGAGCTGTCCGCGATGGCGGGCAAATCAACGCACGAAGTGAAAACCTGGGTTGCCGCCTTTGCCGCCTTTGCCGCCATTTCTGCTTTTGGCAACTGGCGCAGCGAAGGCCGTTATTACCGCCCGATCCCGGAGTGGATCGCCGGATTCGGCTCCCTGAGCGCCACTACACAGAACTAAAACAGAACTGAATATGCAGGAGAACATCATGACTTACCAACCGCAAACCGAAGCCGCTACCAGTCGTTTTCTGGAAGTGCAGGAAGCAGGCGAAACCCTACGCGTGCATTTCAATGACTGTGGGCAGGGCGATGAGACCGTCGTGCTGTTGCATGGCTCTGGTCCTGGCGCGACGGGCTGGGCAAACTTCAGCCGTAATATCGATCCGTTGGTACAGGCCGGATACCGGGTGATCCTGCTGGATTGTCCTGGCTGGGGCAAAAGCGATCCGATCTCAACGCCCGCATCCTGAAAAGCGTGGTCGATCAGTTGGATATTCAAACAGTCCACCTGCTGGGTAACTCGATGGGCGGTCACAGTGCTGTGGCGTTTACCCTGAGCTGGCCGGAGCGCGTGGGCAAACTGGTATTAATGGGCGGCGGAACGGGCGGCATGAGCCTGTTTACCCCGATGCCGACCGAAGGTATCAAGCGCCTGAATCAGCTGTATCGTGAGCCGACCATCGAGAACCTGAAGCTGATGATGGAGATCTTTGTCTTCGACACCAGCGACCTGACCGAGGCGTTGTTTAAGGCGCGCCTGAATAACATGCTGTCGCGTCGCGATCACCTGGAAAACTTTGTCCAGAGTCTGGAGGCCAACCCGAAACAGTTCCCGGATTTCAGCCCGCGTCTGGGTGAAATCAAAGCCCAGACCCTGATTGTCTGGGGACGCAATGACCGCTTTGTGCCGATGGATGCCGGTCTGCGCCTGCTTTCTGGGATTGCCGGTTCTGAACTGCACATCTACCGCGACTGCGGGCACTGGGCGCAGTGGGAACATGCGGATGCCTTTAACCAACTGGTGCTGAATTTCCTCACACGCCCTTAAGGAACGGACATGACGAATCGTAATCTTGAGCAGCTAGCCGCCGATTTACGTCAGGCTGAAGAAAAAGGGGAAGCCATCGCCCCACTGCGTGAATTGATTGGTGTGGATAACGCCGAAGCGGCCTACGCCATTCAGCGCATCAACGTGCAGTACGACGTGGCGCGCGGCCGTCGCGTGGTCGGGCGCAAAGTGGGGCTGACGCACCCGAAAGTGCAGCAACAGCTGGGTGTCGATCAACCGGACTTCGGTACGCTGTTTGCTGATATGTGTTATGGCGATAACGAAACCATCCCGTTTTCCCGTGTGCTGCAACCGCGTATTGAAGCCGAAATTGCGCTGGTGCTGAACCGCGATCTGCCCAATACCGACACCACTTTTGACGAGCTTTACAACGCCATAGAGTGGGTACTTCCCGCGCTGGAAGTGGTCGGCAGCCGTATCCGCGACTGGTCGATCAAATTTGTTGATACCGTGGCGGATAACGCCTCCTGTGGCGTGTATGTGGTCGGCGGTCCGGCACAGCGTCCGGCAGGATTAGATCTGAAAAACTGCGCGATGAAAATGACGCGCAACAACGAAGAGGTCTCCAGCGGGCGCGGCAGCGAATGCCTGGGACATCCGATCAACGCCGCCGTCTGGCTGGCGCGCAAAATGGCCAGCCTCGGCGAGCCGCTGCGTGCCGGAGACATTATTCTCACCGGAGCGTTAGGTCCGATGGTGGCGGTGAATGCGGGCGATCGTTTCGAAGCCCATATCGACGGTATTGGTTCAGTCGCCGCCACCTTTTCAGCGGCGGTTACAAAAGGAAGTCAGTCATGAGTAAGCGTAAAGCCGCCATTATCGGCTCCGGCAACATCGGTACCGATTTGATGATAAAAATTCTGCGTCACGGCGTGCATCTGGAAATGGCTGTGATGGTTGGTATCGATCCAGAATCTGATGGCCTGGCGCGTGCTCGACGCATGGGCGTTGCCACCACCCATGAAGGGGTGACAGGGCTTATCGCCATGCCGGAATTCGCCGATATCGACATCGTGTTTGACGCCACCAGTGCAGGCGCGCATGTGAAGAACGACGCCGCGCTACGTGCCGTTAAACCTGGCATCCGCCTGATCGACCTGACGCCCGCGGCAATCGGTCCTTACTGCGTGCCGGTGGTGAATCTGGCAGCCAACGTTGATCAGCAGAACGTCAATATGGTGACCTGCGGCGGACAGGCGACCATCCCAATGGTGGCGGCAGTTTCTCGCGTGGCAAAAGTCCATTACGCCGAGATTATCGCCTCGATCGCCAGTAAATCGGCGGGGCCGGGTACCCGCGCCAATATCGACGAGTTTACCGAAACTACCTCGAAGGCGATTGAAGTGGTCGGCGGCGCGGCAAAAGGCAAAGCCATTATTGTCCTTAACCCGGCCGAACCGCCGCTGATGATGCGTGACACGGTGTATGTGCTGAGCGAAGCGGCCTCTGAGGTTGAAGTTGAAGCGTCGATTAATGAGATGGCGGTGGCGGTACAGGCCTACGTGCCGGGCTATCGCCTGAAACAGCGTGTCCAGTTTGAAGTCATCCCGGAAGATAAACCGGTGAATCTGCCGGGTATCGGCCAGTTCTCTGGGCTGAAAACCGCGGTGTATCTGGAAGTGGAAGGCGCGGCGCACTATTTACCCGCCTACGCGGGCAACCTCGACATTATGACCTCCAGCGCGCTGGCGACCGCTGAGAAGATGGCGCAGTCCCTCGCTCGTCAGGCAGGAGAAGCAGCATGAACGGTAAAAAACTCTATATCTCTGACGTGACCCTGCGCGACGGTATGCACGCTATTCGTCATCAATATTCGCTGGAGAATGTGCGCCAGATAGCCAAAGCGCTGGACGACGCACGGGTTGATTCTATTGAAGTGGCCCACGGCGACGGTTTACAAGGTTCCAGCTTCAACTACGGCTTTGGTGCACACAGCGACCTGGAGTGGATTGAAGCGGCGGCGGACGTGGTGAAGCATGCCAAAATTGCCACGCTGTTGCTGCCGGGTATCGGCACTATTCATGACCTGAAAAATGCATATCAGGCCGGCGCACGGGTAGTGCGCGTGGCGACCCACTGCACTGAAGCGGATGTGTCGGCCCAGCATATTCAGTATGCGCGTGAGCTTGGCATGGATACCGTCGGTTTTCTGATGATGAGCCATATGACCACACCGGAGAACCTGGCACAGCAGGCGAAGCTGATGGAAAACTACGGCGCGACCTGTATTTATGTGGTCGATTCCGGCGGCGCAATGAACATGAGCGATATTCGCGCCCGCTTCCGCGCACTGAAAGCGGTGCTGAAGCCTGAAACAGAAACCGGAATGCATGCGCATCACAACCTGAGTCTTGGGGTGGCGAACTCGATTGCCGCAGTAGAAGAGGGGTGTGACCGTGTCGACGCCAGCCTGGCAGGGATGGGCGCAGGCGCGGGCAACGCACCATTGGAGGTATTTATCGCCGCTGCGGATAAGCTTGGTTGGCAGCACGGAACCGATCTCTACGCACTGATGGACGCCGCCGACGATTTAGTGCGTCCACTACAAGACCGCCCGGTGCGGGTGGATCGTGAAACGCTGGCGCTGGGCTATGCCGGGGTGTACTCCAGTTTTCTGCGTCATTGCGAAGTGGCGGCAGCACGTTATGGCCTGAGCGCAGTAGATATTCTGGTGGAACTGGGCAAACGTCGGATGGTGGGCGGCCAGGAAGATATGATCGTCGACGTAGCGCTGGACCTGCGCAACCGCAAATAAAAAATGATTACGCGGCTGGCAACGTATCAGCCGCGATTCACCTGCATCGTGACCTCAGAGGGACATCTTATGACGACCCGTACCTCCGCATCTTACCGCCTGACGTTGACCGTTGGGCTTTGCTTTTTAGTTGCCCTGATGGAAGGGCTGGATTTACAGGCCGCCGGTATCGCTGCCGTCGGTATCGCCCACGCGTTTGCGCTGGATAAAATGCAGATGGGCTGGATCTTCAGTGCGGGCATTCTCGGGCTGCTGCCCGGCGCGCTGGTGGGCGGCATGCTGGCCGACCGCTATGGCCGCAAGCGTATTCTCATTGCCTCTGTGGCGCTGTTCGGCCTGTTCTCGCTGGCGACGGCGATTTCCTGGGATTTCTCATCGCTGGTGTTTGCCCGTCTGATGACCGGCGTCGGGCTGGGCGCGGCGTTGCCGAATCTGATCGCGCTGACTTCCGAGGCGGCGGGCCCGCGTTTTCGCGGTATGGCGGTGAGCCTGATGTACTGCGGTGTGCCGATTGGCGCGGCGCTGGCGGCAGCGCTCGGGTTTAGCGGCCTGGCCTCCGCCTGGCAAACGGTGTTCTGGGTAGGCGGGGTGATCCCGCTGCTGCTGGTGCCGCTGTTGATGCGCTGGCTGCCGGAATCTCAGGTTTATACCCAACAAACGCAGGTGGCCGCCGCACCGTTGCGCGCCCTGTTTGCGCCAGCGACGGCGAGTGCCACGCTGCTGCTGTGGTTGTGCTATTTCTTCACCCTGCTGGTGGTGTATATGCTGATCAACTGGCTGCCGATGCTGCTGGTGGAGCAGGGCTTTCGGCCATCGCAGGCGGCAGGCGTAATGTTTGCTCTGCAAATTGGCGCGGCCAGCGGCACGTTAATTCTCGGGGCGTTAATGGATAAACTGCGCCCGGTGGTGATGTCGCTGCTGATCTACACCGGGATGTTGGCTTCACTGCTGGCGCTGGGTACGGTGTCGTCATTGAGCGGCATGCTAATGGCGGGATTTGTGGCGGGGATGTTCGCCACCGGCGGGCAAAGTGTGTTGTATGCGCTGGCGCCGCTGTTTTACAGCACGCAGATCCGCGCCACAGGCGTGGGAACCGCCGTCGCAGTCGGGCGTCTGGGGGCGATGAGCGGTCCGCTGCTGGCAGGGAAAATGTTAGCGCTCGGTACCGGAAGGGTAGGGGTGATGGCGGCTTCTGCGCCGGGCATTTTGCTGGCAGGCCTGGCGGTATTTATTCTGATGAGCCGCAAATCACAGATGCCGATCCCGGCCAGCGGTGCTTAAGCATTCATCCGGTTGTGGGAGTGGGGAGATTTGATTCCCACTTCCGGGTTAACGCCGTCAGTCAACTGTGGTGCCAAAGTTTAGATAAAACATGGCAACGGAGGCGTTATGAGCTGGCGGCCCTTTTTGTATCTGATTATTAATCCCCACCCGCTATTAAGCGCCCGGCGCGGGCATCTGCGTCTGGTGCAGGGTTGACTTTGCATTCTGTTAACAAACGCGGTATAACAAACCTTCTTTGGATGTTTAGATGTCCATGCGTTTAGAAGGTTATATGCAAACAACACAACAAAATGCGCCACTGAAGCGCACAATGAAAACGCGTCACCTGATTATGCTTTCCTTGGGCGGCGTGATTGGCACAGGATTATTCTTCAATACCGGGTACATCATTTCCACCACTGGAGCGGCGGGAACGCTGCTGGCCTATCTGATTGGTGCGCTGGTGGTCTGGCTGGTTATGCAGTGTCTGGGCGAGCTGTCGGTCGCGATGCCGGAGACCGGAGCGTTTCACGTTTATGCCGCGCGCTATCTTGGTCCGGCTACCGGGTATACCGTGGCCTGGCTTTACTGGCTGACCTGGACCGTGGCGCTGGGTTCGAGCTTTACCGCCGCTGGATTCTGTATGCAGTACTGGTTTCCACAGGTGCCGGTATGGGTCTGGTGCGTGGTGTTCTGCGCGATTATTTTTGGTCTGAATGTTATCTCCACGCGCTTTTTTGCCGAAGGGGAGTTCTGGTTCTCGCTGGTCAAAGTGGTCACTATCATCGCCTTTATCATCCTCGGTGGGGCGGCGATTTTCGGCTTTATTCCGATGCAGGATGGCTCGCCCGCGCCGGGGCTGAGTAATATCACGGCAGAAGGCTGGTTCCCGCACGGTGGCTTACCGATTTTGATGACTATGGTGGCAGTGAACTTTGCTTTTTCGGGTACCGAGCTTATCGGCATTGCCGCCGGTGAAACGGAAAACCCGCGCAAAGTTATCCCGGTAGCGATTCGTACTACCATCGCGCGACTGATTATTTTCTTTATCGGCACCGTGTTTGTGCTGGCAGCGCTGATCCCGATGCAGCAGGCGGGCGTGGAGAAAAGCCCGTTTGTGCTGGTATTTGAGAAAGTAGGGATCCCGTACGCCGCTGATATTTTTAACTTCGTGATCCTGACGGCTATTCTTTCTGCAGCGAACTCCGGGTTATATGCCTCCGGGCGCATGCTGTGGTCGTTGTCGAATGAACGTACGCTACCGGCCTGTTTTGCGCGAGTAACGAAAAACGGCGTGCCACTGACGGCGCTGTCGGTCAGTATGCTCGGTGGTGTGCTGGCGCTGTTTTCCAGCGTGGTGGCCCCGGACACGGTATTTGTTGCGCTGTCGGCAATCTCCGGGTTTGCGGTGGTAGCGGTGTGGCTGAGTATCTGCGCCTCGCATTTTGTTTTTCGTCGCCGTCATCTGCAACAAGGTAAGGCATTGAGTGAATTACATTATCGCGCGCCGTGGTATCCGCTGGTGCCAGTATTAGGTTTTGTGCTGTGCCTGGTGGCCTGTGTTGGGCTGGCATTCGATCCAGCGCAGAGAATTGCGTTGTGGTGCGGGTTACCGTTTGTTGCGTTGTGCTATGGTGCTTATTTCCTTACTCAACCCCGAAACGCAAAACAGGAGCCAGAACATGTCGCAGAATAATCCGTTACGCGCTCTTCTTGATAAACAGGATATCCTGCTGCTGGATGGCGCGATGGCGACGGAGCTGGAAGCGCGAGGGTGTAACTTAGCCGACAGCCTGTGGTCAGCCAAAGTGCTGGTAGAAAACCCGGAGCTTATCCGCGAAGTGCATCTTGATTACTACCGGGCGGGGGCGCAATGCGCGATCACTGCCAGCTATCAGGCGACGCCGGCGGGCTTCGCCGCGCGAGGTCTGGATGAAGCGCAGTCGAAAGCGCTGATTGGCAAAAGCGTGGAGCTGGCGCGTAAAGCCCGTGAAGCGTATCTGGCAGAGAACCCGCAGGCGGGAACGCTTCTGGTGGCGGGATCCGTCGGGCCTTACGGCGCGTATCTGGCGGATGGCTCTGAATACCGTGGCGATTATCATTGTAGCGTTGAGGCATTTCAGGCGTTTCATCGCCCGCGCGTGGAAGCCTTGCTGGATGCCGGGGCCGATCTGCTGGCCTGCGAAACCCTGCCGAATTTTTCCGAGATTGAGGCGTTGGCCGAGCTGTTGACCGCATATCCGCGTGCGCGGGCGTGGTTCTCATTTACCCTGCGCGACAGCGAACACCTGAGCGACGGTACGCCGCTGCGTGACGTGGTTGCGTTGCTGGCGGGTTATCCGCAGGTGGTGGCGCTAGGCATTAACTGTATTGCGCTGGAAAACACCACCGCTGCATTGCAGCATTTACACGGTTTAACGGTGCTGCCGCTGGTGGTGTATCCGAACTCGGGCGAGCATTACGATGCCGTGAGCAAAACCTGGCATCATCACGGTGAACATTGCGCGCAGCTGGCGGATTATCTGCCGCAGTGGCAGGCCGCTGGCGCACGGTTGATTGGCGGGTGCTGTCGCACCACGCCTGCGGATATCGCCGCGTTAAAAGCGCGAAGCTGAGGGTTTATCGGGTCTACATCGTTCATTGTAGGCCTGATAAGCGCAGCGCATCAGGCATTGCCGGATGGCGGCACAAGCGCCTTATCCGGCCTACAAAACCACAAAACGTTATGCCGCATCCGCCAGAACAAACATGCCGTACGGATGGATTTCAAGATAATACTGCTCGCCGACGTCCGGTTGCAGACGCGTAGCGTTGACCTGCAATAATATCTCCTGCCCGTGCCATTCCACCGTCACTTCATACTGCGGCCCCATATAGGCGACATGGCGGATCACGCAGCGCTGGCTCTCTTCGCCGCGATCGCTGAGCGTGATCGCTTCCGGGCGCACACCGACCATCCCTTCACCCTGTGTACCAAAGTGCAGCGGGCGCGGCAGATGATAGCCGTAGATATCAACGTATCCGTCGCTGAAGGTTGCCGGGAACAGGTTGGCATCGCCCATAAAGCTCGCCATAAAGCGGGAGGCGGGCTGGCGGTAAAGATCCTGCGGTGAGCCGATCTGCATGATGTGTCCCTTGTTCATCACCAGCACAGTATCAGAAACCGCAAAGGCTTCGCTCTGATCGTGGGTGACGTACAGCGAGGTGATATCAAACTGCTTTTGCAACTCGCGGATCTTGTCGCGCATGCTGCGACGCAGGTTGGCGTCGAGGTTACTCAACGGCTCATCAAACAGCAGCACTTTCGGCTTGAGGATCAGCGCGCGGGCCAGCGCCACGCGCTGCTGCTGCCCGCCGGAGATCTGATCGACAAAGCGGTCTTCGAATCCTTCCAGATCCACCATCGCCAACGCCTCTTTGACGCGGGCTTTCAGCTCTGCGCGCGGTACGCCGAGCATTTTCAGGCCATAACCGACATTCTCTCCCAGCGACATATGCGGGAACAGGGCATAGGACTGAAACACCATACAGATATCGCGCTGCTGAATAGAGCGATGGGTGACGTCTTCGCCATCAATGAAAATTTGCCCTTCGCTCGGTTTTTCCAGCCCGGCAACCAGGCGCAAAATAGTGGTTTTGCCGCAGCCGGACGGGCCGAGCAGCGTCACCATTTGCCCCTGCGGGATGGTGAGGTTGATATTGTCGATTACCGTATTACTGCCAAATCGTTTAGTGACGTTGCGCAGTTCCACAAAATTTTTCTGACTCATAGTGCGCTCCATTACGCCTGGTTTTTGGCTTTAGAACGGGAAATACGTGCTTCACCGATCAGCCAGTCAAAGAGGAAAATAATCGCCAGCATCACCACGATCAGAATGGAACCGTAGGCAATCGCTACACCGTATTCGCCATCTTCCACGCGGTTGAGGATGTAAGCCGTCGCTACGCGGGTATCCGGCGTGACGAGGAACACAATGGCGCTGACGGTGGTAATGGCGCGCACAAAGCTGTAAATCAGCGCCGAGAGGATCGCCGGGCGCAGCAGCGGCAGCAGGATGTGCGTAATGGTACGCAGGGAACCGGCGCGCAGGCTGAGTGAGGCTTCATCGAGCGATTTATCGATTTGGCCCGGTAATGACTCCAACTTATTGATAGTGTTTTATGT
>OLRZ01001884.1_pt1 | contig 13129 bp, 13 predicted proteins | sample 1671931 | NCBI WGS metagenome assembly OLRZ01 (sample SAMEA3136627, study PRJEB25190) | human gut metagenome | reverse complement strand
GCAGCCGCCGGAGCGGTGCTTAAGCCGTAAGGCGGGAATTATGCGGTGTTGCCCTTGGGCTGATACCGCATGTCCGACACGGTGTACACCGTAATGAAGGCCTGCGGGTCCTCGCGGTTCATGTAGCTCATCAGCTTCTGGTATTCGGCCTTGTCCACAATCGTGATGATCTCGCGGCGCTTCTGCATATTGTACGCGCCGTAGGATTCATACACCGTCGCGCCGCTGTGCAGGTCCTCAATGATGAACCGGCGCAGTTCTTCTTCCTTCCCGGTGATGATGCAGACGCGGCGCTTGATGTTGTTGTCAAAAATAAAGTGGTCGAGCACAAGCCCGTTAAAATAGGTGCCCAGCACGCTTAAAACCACGGTCTTTTTGTCGTAGACCAGCGCGGCGGAGAGCGCCACACACATGCCGGACAGCGACATGGCCTTGCCCAGGTCCATGTGCAGGTATTTGTTCATGATCTTGGCGACGATGTCCAGCCCGCCCGACGAGGCGTTGCGGTTGAACAGGATGCTCAGCCCCACGCTGACGACGAGGATGTAGCACAGCACGTCCAGCTCCTGGCTGTCGGTCAGGGAGCCGAGGTTCGGGAAGATCCGCTCGAACAGGCCGATAAACGCCGGGAGCAGGATGCTGGTGTAGACCGTCTTGGCACCGAACTCCCGCCCGCAGGTCAGAAACCCGATGACGAGCAGCACGACATTCAAAATCATCGTGATGGCTGACAGCGGCAGCGGCACAAAGTTTGCCAGCACGATGCCCAGACCCGAGATGCTGCTGACCGAGGCATGGCTGGGCACAAGGAAGAAGTAGACCGCCGCCGCAATGATGGCCACGGCTCCGGTCAGGATGGCAAGTTCCCGCACCGCCGCGGCGGTGGGCACAGCTTTTTTGTTCATCGGCAGACCCTCACGATTCCTTGATGCGCTTGCCGCAGCGCATCTTTCTAAACGTTGTCATTTTTGTTTCCTCTTTCTTAGTAGTATCGTACCACAGGACGGCACAGTGCACCTGCCGCGCCTTGCAGCCGGAGCTTTTACTCTCTTATTGTAGCACACCCCCTTTAAAAAGAAAAATAAAATTTTCACTTCAAACTGTGCCGTTTGTTCCAACACCGGCGGCGTTTTTTCCAGCGGCGGGCGGGGTTGTTATCCGGCGCACATTTTCTGCCGGAGCGGGGCGGCGGGGGTTGGAATCCGCAGCACAGTTTTCTACAGGCTGTATTGTTATCGGCGGCACAGTTTGCCGGGCAGCCTCTTTTATACAGGTTGTTATCCCGCACACAATTCCGGGGAGCCGGCGTTGGAATCCCCCGCACAGTTTACGGCGGGCTGGGTTGTTATCGGCAGCACAATTTCGGTGCGGTGTGCATCGCAGGGCAAAAAAAAATGGTTGTTATCGGGCGCACAATTCAGACTTTTTTCTGCGGGCGGCAGGTTGTTATCCACAGCACAATTTGCGCGGTGGGTAAAATTCGGCTATTGTTATCGGCAGCACATTTCGGAATTTCGTCTGCTTTCCAAACATGTCCGGACCGGGTTGTTATCCAGCGCACATTTCCGGCAGTGGGGTTGTTATCGGGCGCACAGTTTCCAAACTGTGGAATTTTGGCGGCTGTTGTTATCGACGGCACATTTCTGAAAATTTCCACCGTACAGCGCACAGCCGGTATTGTTATTCACGGCACAATTCATTTTTTCCGGGGCAGAGCGGTTGTTATCCGGCGCACAATTCGCAAAAATCCGTTTTTTTGCGGCGCGTTCTGCCGTGGGTTGTTCGTCTGCGCACAGTTTGCCCTGCAGGGGCCGGGGTTGTTATCGACGGCACAATACAAGGATTTTTCTGCACGAGTTGTTATTCAGCGCACATTTCCCCGCGGCAGGATTTTTTCATCCGCCCTGTTGGAATGCTGCGCACATTTCTCACTTTTCTTTTTTTCGCGCCCGGGGTTGTTATACTCGACACTTTTTAAAAATCCCACAAAAGTTTCTTTGCCGCCATTTTCCTGCAAAAAAACTTTTTTACCGTTGTTACGCTCCGCACATTGTTGCATTTTACACATTTGTGTTGGAATGCTGCGCACAGCGCCGTTGTAACACAGCGCACATTTGTATTGGAATATTCGACATAGCTATACTACTTTTCTAAATATATATAAATAGGGCTAAAATTCCCAAAACAAAAGAACACAGGATTTTGTGCGGCGCGGAGGAAATGTGCTGAATGTTACAATAATTGACACAGCGCGCACAATCTGCTATGATACGTTAAAGTGTTGTAAAGATGAGGTTTTGCAAATGACACCCCAAAGTACGTTGAAAACGACCCCAAAAGCCAACCATAACAAAAAGCGGGGGGCGAAGTCTGCCAAGGCGTCGCCTTCGGCCCCTGTTGCTACCTATAGCGGGCGCGGCAATCAGACGATTGTCCGCAAATCCAACGACCTGATCCAGAACGCAATGTACAGCCTTTCGCTGAGCCAGCAAAAGCTGATGCTGCACATTTTCGCGATGATCAAGCCGTCGGACACCGAGCTGCCCCGGTACGAGATGTCGATCTACGAGTTTTTGAAGCTCTGCGGCGTTGACCCGCACAACGGCTCGATGTACAAGCAGGTCAAGAAAAACATCGAGGACATCGCCAACGCCAAGGTCCAGTGGATCCGCTTGGCGGGCACCCAGAAAATAACGATGTTCCGTTGGCTTTCCAGCGCGACCATCGACGAGGGCACCGGCAAGATCGTGCTGACGCTCGACCAGTCGCTCAAGCCGCACCTGATCCAGCTAAAAGAGTTCTACACAACGATGAATATCACCTATACGCTCCCGATGAAGAGCCAGTATAGTCTGAAAATCTATGAGCTGTGCAAGAGCTACCAGAACCTGTACATTACCAAAAAAGAGAAGGGCGAACCGCTGGTCTGGAACATTGAGACGCTGAAAAAGCAGGTGGACTGCAATGCGGCCAACTGGGCCCACGTGCGCCGCACCGTGCTCGACAAGGCCAAGAGCGAGATCAACGGCCACACCGACATCTATTTTGACTATGAGGTCTACGAAAAAGATCGTCAGCGCGTCATTGCGATTGCCGTCACCATTGAGCCGGTGGACAAGCAGGTCGCCGATGACAAGCTGAACGAGATCACAAAATCCATGTCCAACCGGGTCCGCAGCAAGAAGGGCAAGCTGACCCTGGCCGAGACCGGCACGCTGGATGACGACCCGAACGTGCTGACGCTCGAGTATGTCTCGGTGCCCGAGACGACGATCCCCTATTCCTACGGTGCTACGCCGGAATTGTTGCGCCAGGAACTGGAGATCAAGGCAGAGCCCGACAAGCTGATCCGCGAGCTGACGGCGGACGAAATGGACGCCGTGCGCACGATCATCGATGCTATGGTAAAAATGGCCGGCACACCGCGCGGCAATGATAAGATGATCGACGGCGGCAACGCGACGTTCTTCCAGACGATGAACAACGTCATTGACAACTGCGGCGGTCTGCGCCGCTGGTTCGAGGGTGTCGCCACCCGCTACGCCGCCAAGGTCATCCCGGTGGCGCGCACCAAGAGCGCTCCCCTGCCCTACCTGTCCCGCGCAATTTTGGAGGACCTGGAAAATTATCGTATCTACGTCACCGGCGGTATGCCGGAGGAGGTGGAGGACGACTACGGCGCACCCGAGACGCCGGACATCGTCGAGACCACCGACTTTGTGGAGACCGACGCCGAGCCGGTCAACCAGCTGGTGCCGGAGGATGCCGCGACGAAGAAAGAAGTCACGGCGGCGCTGCTGCGCTACATTGACCGCGACACGCTCTCGGCCCGGCTGACCACCGGCCAGATGGAGGCATTCGAGGATATTTTGCAGATGACGGCCTATTTTTGCCGTCGCAACGTCAAAGGCAAGGACGACGGCATGATGGAGGGCAAGGCCAACATGCAGTTTTTGGACGCTTTGAACAAGGTCATTGCCCGGTATGAGAGCCTGACCCCGCTGTTTGAGGCGATGTCGGTTATGATGGACTACGACACCTACTGGAAGGACCTGATGAAGAACCCCAGGATCAAAAATCCGAAGCTCGTCTTTCAGTCTGAGGTCGAAAAGGCCCTGCTGATGCCGTCCGCCATCATCGGCGAATACACCGCCCGCAAGGCCCAGAGCGACACCGGCCACACGCTGCACCGGGAATACAACTGGACGAAGGCCTTTGACGAAGAATAAGAAGAAAAAGCGGAATTTTTGAAAATGTGCCCTGAATAACAACAGCCCCGGGATTTTCCAAAGCAGAAAATCCCGGGGCTTTGCTGTCTGTATATTTATTCGCGTGTATAAATATTCACAACCGTTTAACAACCGGCGCGGTGCGGGCGGATACAGTGTGTGCCCTTATCGTTTGCGCCAGTGACGAGTGTCACCTGGGCAAATTTCCGCATCGCTCGATCCGCCCGCAGACGCGCCTAGCAGCCCCTCACAGCCGCCTCAATCGCGGCCTTATCCCAACCCTTCCCCAATCACGATCAGCACCTCCTGACCGCTGGGAATGGGCTGTACGGTTATGGCGTCGCGGGCGGCGTTCAGCTCGACCCAGCCGCCGCCGTCTGGGATAAACCCCTTGACGCGCAGCACATGGCCGTATTTCGCGTCGTGCAGGAGCGTCTGCGCGGCCTGCCGGACCTGCGCGACACTGCGCCCGGCCTCGAGGAAATACAGCGAGGTAAACGCCTTGTGCTCGTCAAAATGCAGCTTGACGTAGCTTGTCTGCCGCCAGCCGCAGTGATCCACGCGGGCAAAATCAGCGGTTGTCAGCGCGTTCCAGTCCCGGCACAGTACATCGTCCGCGCCAAAGCGGCGGGCACAATGGCAGCCGGCCAGTGCGCGGTTCAGGTGGTCGATGACCGCCTCCGCCTCGCCGGGCGCGGCCAGCTGCGTGCGGCTCATGACGACAAGCCCGGCACTGGCGGCCTCGGAGGCCAGCAGGTAGTCGGCCTGCGGGGAAAGCTCATTTTCCAGCTTGGCGTCCACAATGGCAATGACGCTGCCCAGCGTATACCAGCGGTCCAGCGGCTCGTCCCGCAGAATATCGTAGAACTCGTCCACGTCAAAGATGCCGCTCGGCTCAATGACGACCCGGTCAAAGCCGCGCATTGCCATTGAGATCAGCTTGGTGCGCATTCGGCGCTGGTGGGTGTCGCAGTCACAGCCGCCACTGATCGTCTCTATGTCGCAGTGATCCCCGATCAGGTCCTGCAGCAGCATGGCATCGACGTTCACCGCGCCGAAGTCGTTTTCCAGAATGCAGACGCTGTGCCCCTGCGCGACGAGATACTGCACGTAGCGGCGCAGGAACGTCGTCTTGCCGGAGCCGAGAAACCCAGTGATCAAATCGACCTGTACCATCTTACTCCTCCTTCGGGCAGGTCATGCCCCGCGGGCGACCAATGGCCGCCCCTACACACGCAGTAAGGCAAGAATGCAATTTTTTTGACGGTCTGACTTTATTCGTGAATTTCCAAAGGAAGATTGTCAGGGTCGGAAAAGAATGTCATTTTTTTGCCTGTGTAAGCATCGACTCGGATCGGCTCGGTTATGATGCCCTTTTTATTCAATTCTCTTACGGTATCATCGACAGAGTCTACAGCAAAGGCAAGATGCCTCAGGCCGTAAGCCTCTGGATAACTGGGGCGTTTCGGGCAATTTTTAATGATAAAAAGTTCTAATTCCATCCCATCGAGTTGAAGATCGATTTTGTAATCATCGCGTTCCGGTCTGTAATTTTCTCGAATGACAGAAAAGCCTAACAGATCCACATAAAAGCGCCTTGATTTCTCATAGTTGCTCCCGATAATGGCAATGTGATGAACTTTTTTCAAATTCATGGCGTATTACCTCTCCCCTGTCTGGTGTGCGGCACCCTGCGAATAAAAAACGTACCCGAACCCTTTTCCGTAAAGAATTGGGTTCGAGTACGAACTGTCTGGTGGAGGATGGGGGACTCGAACCCTCGACCTCTGCGATGTGAACGCAGCGCTCTAACCAGCTGAGCTAATCATCCGTATGCGATTGACAAATGATAGTATACAGGATTTGCCCGGATTTGTCAAGCGCAAATTTTCAATTGTTTTGTTGTTGTCCTCCTCTCCCCCTGCCCGCAAAAAGACCCCGCCTCACGGCGCGAGAGACGCGCTGTGAGGCGGGGCTTGCAGTTGAGAGGAAAAAGAGATTACCTGCTCAGCTCATCGGCCAGAGCGGCGAGCTGGGCCTCGCTGGCGGCATTCAGCGCGCCGCGGACCGTGACGGTGGTGGCAGCGTAGGTCAGGTTCTTGCTGCCCTCAAGCATTTTGGTCATGACCTTGGCGGCCATCGGCGCCCAGGAGCCGTTTTCAATAAAGGCCACCGTGCGGTTCTGGTAGTTGCGCTCGGTCAGGTGATGGATGAACTCCTTCATGAAGGGGAATACATCGGCGTTGTAGGTAGGCGTGGCCAGTACCAGCTTGCTGAAGCGGAATGCCTGCGCGACGGCCTCGGCCATATCGCAGCGGGCCAGGTCCATGGCAACCGTCTCCACGCCCTTCTCGCGCAGGGCCTCGGCCAGGCGGTTGGCAGCCTCGGCAGTGTGGCCGTAGATGCTGCTGTAGGCGACGAGCACACCCTCGGTCTCGGGGCGGTAGGCACTCCAGGTGTCGTAGGCGGCCAGCACATCGCCCAGCTGCTCCTTGTGCAGGACGGGACCGTGCAGGCTGCAGACGGTCTCGATGTCCAGCGCGGCGGCCTTTTTCAGCACGGCCTGCACCTGCACGCCGTATTTGCCGACGATACCGATGAAGTAGCGGCGGGCCTCGGGCAGCCACGGCTCCTCCACGTCGAGTGCGCCGAACTTGCCGAACGCATCGGCGCTGAACAGGACCTTGTCTGCATCGTCATAGGTCATGATGACCTCGGGCCAGTGGACCATCGGCGCGGTGACAAAGTGCAGCGTGTGGGTGCCCAGCGGCAGGGTGTCCCCCTCCTTGACGACGACGCGGCGGTCCGCGTAGTCGGTGCCGAAATAGGCCTTCATCATGTTGAACGCCTGGGCGGACGCGACGATGGTCGTGCCGGGGTACGCCTGCGCGAACGCGGCGACAGAGCCGGAATGGTCAGGCTCCATGTGTTGCACGACCAAGTAGTCGGGCGTGCGCTCGCCCAGTGCAGCGGCGATCTTGGTGATCCACTCGTCGGTAAAATGGGCATCGACGCTGTCCATGACGGCGACCTTGTCGTCGCAGATCAGGTACGAGTTGTATGCCATGCCGTTGGGCACGTCGTACTGGCCCTCAAACAGGTCAACAAGGTGGTCGTTGACGCCGACATACAAAATATCTTTGGTGATTTCCATACGTGTAAACCTCCCGAAAAATAGCAGAGTTGTTATTCTGGACACAGTATAGCATAGTTTTAGGAATTTGTCTCGGTTTTTTCAAAAATAGTTTGATAAAATTTTTAAATACAGTTGATAGGTAGGGGCCGCACATGTGCGGCCCGCAGCTTTCCGGGGAAATGGCGTTCGCCTTATACGCTGAGGGCCGGGCATGCCCGGCCCCTACATGGTGGCAGGAGTGCGGTGTTATCGCTGCCGCCCGTGCAGTGTGATGGCTGCCGTCAGGTTCTGCGGAGGGGTCAAGACCCCTCCCTACAGAGCCGGAGGAAAGCGCGGGTAAAACAAAAAGCTCCCCGCCGATTCTCGGCGGGGAGCACAGGGATGTTTACCTAAAAATTATACGCGCGTTTTCAGAACCTCGTGCGCGGGCACGGGGGCGTCGATGGGACGGGGCGTGCCCTCGACCCACTGGATGGCCTTCTTGGGGCACTTGCTGACGCAGGTGCCGCAGCCGTTGCACTTGGTATAGTCGATGACAGCGACGTTGTCCTTCAGGAAGATCGCCTGGTTCGGGCAGTTGCGCACGCAGAGACCGCAGGCAATGCAGCCCACCTTACAGGTCTTGTTGACCAGCGCGCCCTTGTCCTTGTTGGAGCACTTGACCGCGGGCTGCGGGGCAATGGGCTTCATCTGGATGACGTGGCGCGGGCAGGTCACGGTGCAGGCCGTGCAGCCGGTGCACTTTTTGCGGTCCACGACGGCCACGCCGTTGATGACGTGGATGGCGTCAAACTTGCACGCGCGGGTGCAGTCGCCCAGACCCAGGCAGCCATAGGCGCAGGCGCTGGGGCCGCCCGCAATGGAGGCCGCAGCAGCGCAGGTCTGGATGCCCTGGTAGTCAAACCGCTTGCCGCAGTTCTCGCCGCCCGCACAGATGACGGTGGCGCGCAGGCTGGGGCGGTCGTCGGTGGCATTGCCCATGATGGTGTTGATGGCGTCGGCAGTCTTGTCGCCGCCCGGGGCACACTTGAAGGTGGGGGCACCGTTCTCCACGATGGCCTTGGCGTAGTCGGCACAGCCGGCGTAGCCGCAGCCGCCGCAGTTGGCGCCGGCCAGACATTCCGTGACCTGCGCGATGCGCGGGTCCTCATACACAGCCATGAACTTGGAGGCCAGCACAAGGATCACGCCGCCGGCCAGGCCCAGCACCACCACGACAACGATAGCAAATACGATCGGGTTCATTCTCTCCATTCCCCTTTCTTAGAATATCGCGTTGATGATGTTTTCGACCAGACCGCCAAAGCCCATGAAGCTCATGGAGGTGATAGCGGCAGAAACCAGCGTGATGGGCAGGCCCTTGAAGCTCTCCGGCGGGTTGGCGGCCTCGACGCGGGAACGCACGCCGCAGAACAGCAGCATGGCGACCAGGAAGCCGACGCCCGCACCGGCGGCGCAGATAAGCGCCTCAGCGTAGGCCAGGCCGAAGCCGAACTCGGCCACAACGGCGGAGTAGTCCTGCACGGCCAGGATGGTGACGCCCAGCACGCAGCAGTTGGTCGTGATCAGCGGCAGGTAGACGCCCAGGGACTGATACAGCGCCGGGACGTACTTTTTCAGCGTGATCTCGATCAGCTGGACCAGAACAGCGATGACGAGGATGAAGATGATCGTCTGCAGGTAACCCAGATTATAGGCATCCAGCAGGAAGATCTGCAGCGGGAAGGTCACAGCCGTGGCAATGACCATGACGACGATAACGGCAGCACCCATGCCCGCGGAGGAATCCAGCTTTTTGGAAACGCCGAGGAACGGGCAGATACCCAGAAACTGCACCAGCACGTAGTTGTTGACCAGGATCATGCTGAAGAAGATGGTGGCAAACGTTGCGATCTGAGAACTCATTGTGCGGCACCCTCCTTCTGTTCTTCCTTGGCGGCGTCGATCTTCTCGAGCATGACGTCGCCGCAGCTCTTGCGCTCAATGGGCTTGTTCAGCTTGCGCTCCAGCCAGACACAGCCGGCCATCAGGCAGCCAAAGACGAAGAAGCCGCCCGGCGCGGAGTTCATAACGGTCATGCGGTCCACGCTCTCGGGGATGATGGTGATGCCCATCCAGGTGCCGCTGCCGATGATCTCACGGATGGAGGACATGAGCAGCATGGTCAGGATGTAGCCGATGCCCATGCCCAGACCGTCCAGCGCGGAGTCCACGACGGTGTTCTTGCAGGCGAACATCTCGGCACGGCCCAGAATGATGCAGTTGACGACGATCAGCGCCAGATACACGCCCAGCGCCTTGTACAGGTCGGGCACGAACGCCTGCAGCATCATCTGCACGACGGTAACAAACGTTGCGATGATAACGATGTAGCACGGCAGATGCACCTTGGCCGGGATGACCTTGCGCAGTGCCGAGATAACGATGTTGGAGCAGACCAGAACGAACGTCATGGCCAGGCCCATGCCCACAGCGCCGGAAACGGTGGTGGTGACAGCCAGTGCGGAGCAGCAGCCCAGCACCAGGCGCAGAACGGGGTTCTCACGGATGATGCCCGCGGTAAAAACCTTCCACTTGCTCGGTTTTTCGTTCATCGTTACTGCACCCCCTTGATCTCATTGTTGTAGCAGTCGATGGCTGCGTTGATGGCGTTGAACGCGCCGTTGCTGGAATACGTTGCACCGGCAATGCTGTCCACAGGGCTGCCGGAGGCGACCTCTCCCCCGTTCCAGCCGATAAAGCCGGAGGCGAAGGAATCGCCGGAGACCTTGGAGCCGATGCCGGTGGTCTGGGTGGAGCCGTCGATGGAGATACCGGAAATGGCACCCTCGGCGTCAAAGGCAACGTAGACCGTGACGTCCTTGCCGGAGTAACCGGAGGCCGCAGCCTTGACGGCGACATCGCCGTTCGCGGTCTTGACAGCACCCTCGACGCTGGCGGTGGTCAGACCGTCGATGGCAGTCATGCTGTCGGTGGTCGTGCCCTCGGGCAGGACGGAGACATAGGCGGCCAGGGTCTCGGCTTGGGTGTTTTCCGCAATGATGGGGGCGGTGATGTCGTTCAGCACAGCCAGCAGCGCGCTGCAGACCAGGCAGATGACGACCAGCACGATGACGGGCAGCACAAGCTCCTTGAAAGTGCTCTGCTTCTCGGTGGTTTGCTTTTCAGCCATTATTCCGCACCGCCTTTCTTGGCTTTTTTGGCCTTTTTGTAGCCCAGCGGCGTCTGGTGGCCCCAGGCGTTGAACCACGGGGTCATCAGGTTGCCCAGCAGGATGGCGTAGCTCATGCCCTCATTCATCGAGCCGAAGTGGCGGATGAGGAAGGTGATGAGGCCGATAAACACGCCGTAGAACAGCTTGCCCTTGGTGGTGAACGGGCTGGTCACGTAATCCGTCGCCATAAAGACAGCACCGAACAAAAGACCGCCGGACATGCACTCGATCAGGGCGGTGTAGGCACTGCCGGTGTTGAGCGCAGTCAGCACAAAGACCGTGGCAACGATGGTCACGGGGATGGTGGCCTGGATGGTCCGGGTGGCAACCAGATAGGCGAAGCCCAGCAGGATGGCCAGCACGCAGACCTCGCCCATCATGCCGCCGCGGAAGCCCAAAAAGACGTCCAGCAGGGGCAGCGTGGTCTTGTCGGCCACGGCCAGCGGCGTGGCGGAGGCCAGCGCGTCAACGGCCACGTCGGGGTAGACGTAGGCGGTCATGCGGGAGGTGAAGCCGAGGAACAGCACGATACGGCCTACCAGCGCGGGGTTGGCGAAGTTGTAGCCAAGGCCGCCGAACAGCTGTTTCGTGATGACGATGGCGACGAACGCGCCGACAACGGCGATCCAGAGCGGCATGCTCACGGGCATGTTCAGCGCCAGAATGATGCCGGTGACAACGGCGGACAGGTCGCCCACGGTGTTGGACTTTTTCAGCAGCTTTTCATAAATGTACTCAAACGCCACACAGGCCAGGGTGGTCACAGCGACCAGCACCAGCGCCTGCACGCCGAAGATCAGACCCGCGGCCAGCACGGCGGGCAGCAGCGCAATGACAACATTGCCCATCAGCCCGCGGGTGGTGGATGTATCGCGGATATGCGGCGAGGCGGTAACGATCAGACGATCTTCCATGGGTTATTTGCCTCCTTTCCGCAGCTCGGCCATGTACCAGCCCTTGGCAAGGCCCATCGTCTGGCTGACGGGGCGCTTGGCCGGGCAGGCATAGGTGCAGCTGCCGCAGGCTACGCAGAGATCCACGCAGCGTGCTTTCAGCGCAGCAAAGTCCTTGTTGGCAAAGTCCTGCGCAATGACGACGGGCTCCAGACCCATCGGGCAGGCCTCGATGCAGCGCCCGCAGCGGATGCAGGCGGACGGCTCGGGCAGCGCGGCGGCCTTCTTGCTGAACAGCAGCAGGCCGTTGTTCTGCTTGAGCACCGGGAAGTCGGCGCTGGGTGCAGCGCCGCCCATCATCGGGCCGCCGAAGATGATTTTGCCCAGCTCGACACCCTCCTTGACACCGCCGCAGGCGTCGATGACGTCGCGGTACAGCGTGCCGATGGGCACCTCGATGTTCTGGGGCTTGGCGATGGCGTCGCCCTCGACGGTGACGCGCTTCGTCACCAGCGGGATGCCGGTCTTGAGGAACTTGCCCAGCGAGGAGACGCTCGTCACGTTCATGATGACGCAGCCCACGTCGGCGGGCAGGCCCGGCTTGCCGGAGGGGCCGACCTGCGGCACCTCGCGCCCGGTGCAGGTCTCGACGAGCGTTTTCTCGGCGCCCTGCGGGTAGCGCATCGGCAGGCCCTTGACCTCGACGCCCTTCATCTCGCGGGTCAGCGAGGTGAGCAGGTCGATGCACTCGGGCTTGTTGCGTTCAATGCCGATGATGCAGTGCGGGATCTCGCAGTACTTCATGACAGCGGTGATGCCGGAGATGATCGTGTCGCTGCACTCCAGCATCTCGCGGCAGTCGGTGGTCAGGTAGGGCTCGCACTCGGCAGCGTTGATGAGCAGCGTGTCGATGGTGTTGGCCGCCAGCTTGACATGCGTCGGGAAGCCGGCGCCGCCGACACCCACCAGGCCGCAGGCCTGCACGGCAGCCAGCAGGCTGGCTTTGTCGGTGACGACGGGCGGCACACAGGCCGGATCAACGGTCTGCGCACCGTCGGTCTTGATGGCGACAGCCGTCGTCATCGCGCCGTTGACCATGCGCAGCGGTGCAATGTCCTGCACAGTGCCGGACACACTGGAGTAGATATTGGCGGACACAAAGCCGCCGGCCTTGCCGATCACGGTACCGACCATGACGGTGTCGCCTTTTTTGACGACAGGCTCCGCGGGCGCGCCGATGTGCATCGACATGGGAATGACGACGTGCTCGGGCACCGGCATCTTGTTGGTCGGCTGTCCGGCTGTCGCCTTCGTGTGCGGTACGGCAGCACCCTTGGCAGAGCGCTTTAGGGACTTGAACAATCTGATTTCCCCCGTTTCTCTGATTTTTCTCGCCGCGGACGGGATTTCTGCTCCCCCGTCCGTGGTGGATAACTATACGGATTTATTGTACCATTTTTCAAAAGCATGTCAAGCAACCAAGTATGACAAAAGGTCGATTTTGCATCGAACACGCAAGATTTGCAACAATTTGGGCAATCGCCGCAGAATAAAAGGCTGTATAAAAATTAACAATCCCACAAAGAAAACCCCTGGCAGATGTCGGTCTGCCAGGGGTGATATGGTAGGGGCCGGGCATGCCCGGCCCGCGGCCTTC
>OLRZ01001882.1_pt1 | contig 13144 bp, 10 predicted proteins | sample 1671931 | NCBI WGS metagenome assembly OLRZ01 (sample SAMEA3136627, study PRJEB25190) | human gut metagenome | reverse complement strand
GAAACTGCCCTTGTGCTATGTTCATATGTTACTGCCTCTGTGCTGCAACCCTCTGATATATCTACAACACACTTTAAGTCTGCATCAGATGTAGCAAACTCTTCTTTTATCTCTTTTGCTGTATTCTCAATAGCTGCTTTAACATCTGCTGCCTTGTCTGCTGCAACGATAATCTCAGCCATACATTCTCTTGGAATAGCGTTATCCTTTCTTCCACCGTTAAACGCTGCAAGATATACATTATTGTCTGTGATAACATCCCTTAATATTCTTGACATAAGAACATTCGCATTACCTCTGCCTTTATCTATTTCAACACCTGAATGGCCTCCTGTCAGTCCTGATAAAGTAATACTAAGCTTTGTTCCAGTAACCTTATTTTTATCAAGCTTTAGTGTAACTCTGCTACTGCAGCCACCTGCACAGCTTGCAAGCATGATTCCTTCTTCTTCACTATCCATATTAAGAAGCTTTTTGCCCTTTAACATAGATACATCTATGGAAGAAGCACCTTCCATGCCTACTTCCTCAGATACTGTACACACGAACTCAAGACGTGGATGTGCGATACTGTCGTCATCAAGTATTGCAAGTGCATAGGCAACAGCTATTCCATCATCACCACCAAGCGTTGTTCCCTTAGCAGATATGAAATCACCATTTACCTCAAGATCCAGTCCATCCTCATCCATATTCTTATCACAATCAGGTGTCTTCTCGCATACCATATCCATATGTCCCTGCAGCATAACAGACGCGCTGTTCTCATATCCCGCAGTTCCATCCTTGAATATAATTACATTGTTGCTCCCGTCCTGTATAAATCTCAGATTTCTGTCTGTGGCAAACTTCACCAGATAATCACTTATCCTCTTTGTATCAGACGATCCGTGTGGGATCCCGCATATCTCCTCAAAAAAACGAAACACTTCATTAGGTTCAATATTTGACAAAACTCCCATCTTTTACGCTCCTTTTTATGATATCAACCAACTATTATGCCTCTGATTATATATTTGACACCCGTCAATTTCAACTCACCTCAGAAATTTCATAGTGTCCGCCTTCGTTGACTTTGCACTCTCTTAATGATATATATTAATCAAATGCGTATCATCGCATAAAACATAGATCGCACATACATATCTGTGCGATAGATTGGAGAGTATCATGTCAGAAAATTGTACACATAATTGCAGCAGCTGTGGTCAGAGCTGTTCAAGCAGAACAGAACCACAGAGTCTTATCATAAATGCGCATCCAGACTCACACATAAAGCACATTATCGCTGTTGTAAGTGGAAAAGGCGGCGTTGGAAAATCATCAGTCACTTGTCAGCTCGCTGTTCTCATGCAGCGCATGGGATTTAAAACAGCCATACTTGATGCCGATATAACAGGACCATCCATACCAAAGGCATTTGGTGTAAATAAAACACCCGAGGCAGAGGGAGATTATCTCTACCCTGATGAGACAAAGACAGGAATCAAGATAATGTCCGTAAATCTTCTCCTTGACGACGAGACAACCCCTGTTCTGTGGAGAGGTCCTATCATCGCCGGCACAGTAAAACAATTCTACTCAGATATCATATGGGGAGATGTAGACTACATGTTTATCGACTGTCCTCCTGGAACCGGGGATGTTCCGCTTACAATATTCCAGTCCATCCCTATAGACGGCGTCGTGGTCGTCACAACTCCCCAGGATCTGGTCTCAGTCATAGTCGGAAAGGCCGTTCACATGGCGGACAGCATGAACATTCCAGTTATAGGAATGATCGAAAATATGTCATATTTTGAATGTCCAGATTGTGGTAACAAACACTACATCTTTGGAAAGAGCAGACTTGAGGAAGTCATGAAGGAGCTTTATATCGGCAATGCCATAAGACTTCCTATCAACCCCAAACTGGCTGATCTCATGGATCAGGGAAATGTAGAAGATATGAATGCAAATGCTGACCTTCAGGAGATGGCTGATCTCATAAGCAGCTACGATCCTGATAAACTGTAATAGATATGTAGTTATTATGGAGGTTTCTATGGATATAGAAAAAATGCTTGAAAAATGCATACTTTGTCCGAGGAAATGCGGCGTCAACAGAACAAATGGAAGCACAGGTGCCTGTCACACTGGGGAAAAAGTCAGGGTATCACGGGCTGCACTTCACATGTGGGAAGAACCTTGCATATCAGGTGAAAATGGATCAGGTGCCGTATTTTTTTCCGGTTGCGCTCTTGGATGCTGTTTCTGCCAGAACAAAGATATTTCCAGAGGCAGAGCAGGAAAAGAAATATCCATAGAAAGACTTTGCAACATATTTTTTGAACTTATGGATAAGGGTGCCAACAATATCAATCTTGTGACACCCGACCACTATATTCCCCAGATTGTATCAGCCATAGATATGGCCCGCAAGAGAAACTTCCATCTCCCATTTGTCTACAATTGCAGTGGATACGAAACGGCCGATATGATCCTGATGCTGGACGGATATATAGATGTATACCTTCCTGATTTCAAATTCATGTCGCCTGAGATAGCCTCCAGATACTGCAACACCCCTGATTATGCCAGCTACGCCAAACAATCCATAGCTGAGATGGTCAGGCAGTGCGGTGGAGCAAAGACAAACTTCAATCAGTATGGCATCATGCAAAAAGGTGTAATTGTACGCCATCTGCAGCTTCCGGGACACATCGCTGACTCAAAATCAGTCATAACCTATCTGTATAACACATACGGCGACGATATCTACATAAGCATAATGAACCAATACACTCCTATGGAGGGAATTGAGGAAGATTTTCCTGAACTCGGACACAAAATCGCACCTGAAGAATACGATGAGCTTGTGGATTATGCCATCGATATCGGCGTTGAAAATGGATTTATTCAGGAAGGTGACACAGCAGACGAAAGTTTTATCCCCGCATTTGACAATGAAGGCGTATAAATGATTGAGTATAAATAATGATCTGTACATGTAAATAAACCGTCATATAGGAATTCGTGTAAATACGATATCTGCATGACGGCTTATTTTATCGCACAAAAAATGGATCAGCCGCAATTTATTGCAGTCAATCCATCTTGTAGTGGGCCGCCGGGGGCTCGAACCCCGCACACCCTGATTAAGAGTCAGGTGCTCTACCAAATGAGCTAGCGGCCCGTATTTGTTGTTTGCAATGTCGTAACCATCACAACAGATTAGAGTATACATTAGTTTATTTAATAATGCAAGCATTTTTTTATTTTTTTCTATATTTTTTTATATTCTGCCTCTAGCTTTTATTATAATCCTGATCTGTAAGTATTTGCATAACATTTTAATAAAATTTGAATATCATTTTTTGCTATGTTATTATAATAAGGTATGTTCTAATATCATTCAGATTAGAAAAACCGATTATATGGAGATTATATATTATTATGAGACTGAGAAATGTTAAAGGTTCAAGGGAAACCATTGCAGCAAATGACTTTGTTATCAAAGACGAAACCGAGATGAAAGGCAAGTGGCACGAGCTATTCGGCAACGACAACCCAATACATATAGAGATAGGAATGGGCAAGGGGCAATTTATCATCGAGCTTGCCAAAAGAAATCCTGATATAAACTATCTGGGAATAGAGAAATACTCCAGCGTCCTTGTGCGCGCAATTGAAAAGCGAGAGCAGGAATTAGATTTGAACAACCTTTATTTTATACGAATGGATGCAGAATATATAACGGATGTATTTGACAAAGATGAGATAGACCGTATATACCTGAATTTCTCAGATCCATGGCCCAAGGACCGACATGCCAAGAGACGTCTCACATCCACACATTTTCTTGGATTATATGATCAGTTTCTGGCACCTGAAGGCCGTGTTATTTTTAAAACTGACAACAGAGGGTTATTTGACTTCTCACTTGAGCAGGTACCTGAAGCCGGATGGATACTTGAAAACTACACTTACGACCTTCACAATTCCTCATATAACGAGGGGAATATCATGACAGAATACGAGACAAAGTTCTCAGCCATGGGTACTCCAATCAACAGACTTGTAGCATACAGAGAAAAGAAGCAAAAATAAGCAATAACCATTTGTTGACACACTGTTTTTGGTATACTACAATAAAAAATTATACAGGGAAAGGAGTATATCATGGATAACTCATCTATAGAAAGTCTGAAGCTCGTCCGCAGCACAAATCAGGATCTGCTCAACTTTTTTAATGATTCATATATAAGTAAACTGGAACAGGTTCAGTCACTGAAAACTGAAGAATTTGAACTCAAAGCCAAGATCGACCAGTTGATCAAGACTCTCGATGTATACTCCTTCAAAACCAGTACTGGTCATAACGTTTTCTCCCCATTTTCAGCAAATACCACTTCACAGCAGGAGAAAGCAACACAGATAGAGCTGCAGCTGAAGGAACTTCAGGATATCCAGTCCACATTAAAGCTCCAGATAAAAGAGGAGGAGGAGGAAACCGACCTGTTAAAGCGTCGAATAACCAGTCTCTCGACATCAAACAGACATTTGGACGATCTTTTATCTGAAGTGACCGAGGAAGTTTCAACCATCCAAGAAGAAACCACCGAAACTGAAGATTCCGAAGATAAACCGGAGGACAACATCAACCACGGAATAAATATTTTAAAACTCCAACAACACGAGAAGAAAATGCTTGCGGAAAAGATACAGTCTGACATAACTGATGTGCTTGATGCCAATTCCCACAAGCTAGAGGTACTCTCCTGGCTGATCAGATCAGATATTAACCGTGCCAAGGTAACTCTTGAGGAACTGACTACATCGACATCAAATCTGGCAGACCAGGTCGACGAATTAGCAAATTCTCTTGTAAATGAAGTTGATTCGGATGAACCGGTATGGACTCTTCTAGAAAAACTGTTCCAGAACTATAAAGATGAACATCCTGAGTGTGGCATCTCTTACGACATCAATTGTACTGACTACGCCATCAACATTCCTGATATAGTCTCAACACATCTTGTTCTTATAATACAGGAGCTGATGAACAACGTGTTCATGCACTCCAATGCGAACAAGGTCAATATCAAGATATATCTCAGCAGCAGACTTATTGATGTATATATTAATGACAATGGTGTTGGAATTGACAGCAACTACTCATCTAACAGTCCATGGTACAGCGGTCTCCACAAGATCAGTGAAATCATCTATCTGCTGGGTGGTACATTCAAGATCGACGGTGACATCGTAAGCGGAACAAACGTGAGATTTACGTTTCCATTGTAATATTATATCACAGACCGTTATTGTTAGTGATAAACTTACATTCAAATAAAATAATTAAAGGATATTGTATTATGAAAGAAAAAATTGCAGAACTTATTTCAAAAAATATAGAAGGAGTAGATGCCTCAGACATAATCGCATCTATAGAGATTCCACCACGTCCTGACATGGGCGACTATGCTTTCCCTTGTTTTAGACTTGCCAAAGTCATGAGAAAAGCTCCAAATATGATAGCTGCCGATATCAAAGAACAAATCGGGGACGTTGATTTCATTGAAAAAATTGATGTTGCTGGCGCATATCTCAACTTCTATATAAAGAAAGATATATTTGTAAAGACTATGATAGAGGCTGCCAACTCAGTTAACTTTGGATGCTCAGATCTTGGAGATGGTCAGACTATCTGCATAGATTACTCATCTCCTAATGTAGCAAAGAATTTCCACGTAGGGCACCTCAGAACAACTATTATCGGAAACTCTCTCTATAAGATATACTCAAAATTAGGTTATAAAGTTGTCAGAATAAACCATCTTGGTGACTGGGGTACACAGTTTGGTAAGCTTATTGTTGCTTACAAAGCGTGGGGTACAAAGGAAGCTGTAGAAAAAGATGGAATTGCCGAGCTCATGAAGCTCTATGTAAAATTTCACGAAGAAGCTGACAAGAATCCAGAACTTGTCGATGAGGCAAGAGCATGGTTCAATAAGATGGAGAACGGTGATGAAGAAGCACTCAGCATATGGCAGTGGTTCAAGGATATCAGTCTCGTAGAATACAAAAGAACATACAATCTTCTTGGAATGGATTTTGACTATTATCTCGGTGAGAGCTTCTACAGAGATAAATGCCAGGCTGTTGTTGATAAAGTTAAAGCTGCTGGACTTCTCAAAGAGAGCGAAGGTGCAATGATCGTTGACCTCTCAGATTATGACATGGCTCCATGTATCATAACAAAGAAAGATGGAAGCTCTATTTATGCTACTCGTGATCTTGCGGCAATATTCTACAGAAAAGATACATATAACTTTTCAAAATGCCTGTATGTCACAGGTCAGGAGCAGAAGCTTCATTTTGCACAGGTTTTCAAAGTCGTTGAGTTACTTGGTAATGAATGGGCTAAGGATCAACTTGTACATATACCTTATGGTCTTGTTAGTCTTGAGGGCGCCAAGCTTTCAACTAGAAGTGGAAATATCATATATGCAGAGGATATTCTCAAAGATGCCATTGCTAAAAGTCTTGAGATAATCACAGAAAAGAGTCCTAATCTTCCTAACAAAGAGGATGTTGCTAAAAAAGTCGGTGTAGGAGCAGTTCTCTTCAATGACTTATACAACCAGAGAATAAAGGATGTATCATTTAGCTGGAACAAAGTTCTCAACTTTGATGGAGAGACAGGTCCTTACGTTCAATATACACATGCAAGATGCTGTAGTGTAGTCCGCATGGATGAAAACTTTGATTCTTCAGCACCAGTCAACTACGATCTCATAACAGAGCAGGATGCAATTGAACTTCTCAAGGAGATCAACAGATTCCCTGCAGTTATAAAGGATGCAGCAGACAAATATGAACCATCAATAGTCGCAAGATTTGCCGTTGATGTTGCTCAGGCATTTAACAAGTTTTACAATTCAACAAGAATAAACGTTGATGATAGGGATCTCAAGAATGCAAGAGTTATGCTCACATACCTCACAAAGAATACGATTGCTGAGGCATTAAATCTTCTTGGAATTGAAGCCCCAGAAGCTATGTAATATACAAGCTATGTGATATACATCGAAAGTATCTTATATATCAATGAAGATATAATTTAAAATATGAAATAAAATCATATACAATAATATTGAAAAAGAAGAACAAGTACCGTTTATAAACAGGCGGTACTTGTTCTTCTTTATTATTTAACTTTGTTTTATTTTTCTATTAAAAGTGTTTTTCTTAACATGTTTTATTGAAATTTACCATTACTCCATCATAAATATAATATGTTTCTACCTATTTAATATGTAAGTGATCAGTATAATTCTAATTTTAAATGCTTGTACGTCTTGTTTCTTCTAATTATATATGAGTATCTAGTACATCATTCGTAATACTTTCACAGTATTTCTCTTTTATCTATAAAAGTTTCACGTGAAACATCATTTTATTTTATATCAAATAAAATCATATATAATATTATTCCTTCATATTCTATTTTTTCAGATGCCATTTAGTACAATTATTTAATTATTAAATTATTTATATAAGTTTATTTATATATATGTTATTTTTTATGTCCGTTTATATAAGAATAAATACATTACATGTTATGACATGAGTTACTTTTAAATTTACTTTAAAAATTCTTATAGAGCGGTTATTTATTGTATGTGTTATACCATATACCTCTTTTATAGAATTTCTATATCTGACATTGTTTTTCTAATTTCACAACATTTATCTATATATTCAACTAAATTGTAAGAAAACCTTTAAAACTCTAATAAATATATCCTTTCCAGTACCTATTTCATTTCAGTATTATGTTTCACGTGAAACATTTATATGTAGTCAACCTGACAATTGTCTTTAACAATGTTATTGTATCACCAGCCGTAACATATATTATTTATTCCACACACAATTCATTGTTATATATTTCAATCACACAATAGTTATGTTATATATCTTTATTTCAACACATAATCAATTACTCTTTTGTGTTGGGAAATTAAATAAGATATTTAAATTTTATCATCTATATTTAACAACAATATTTTTCTTATTCATATGGCATTAAGTATACATAAGTGTTATAATAGACAAGCACTATTTGATGGGAATTATGTTTTATAAACAAAAGATACGTTTTATTTATAAATAATCATTTCTTATTTACAAATTATAATGTTTTATTTACTAAATTACTAATGTTTCACGTGAAACATAAATGACTTACGGATATTTTTTAACAAATCCATGTGTGAAACATTTTTTCTACTAAAAAGGAGTAAAAATGGGCAGAATAATAGCAATTGCGAACCAGAAAGGTGGTGTTGGCAAAACTACCACAGCTATAAATCTTGCCGCTTGTCTGGCTGCAAAAGGAAAAAAAGTTCTGGCTGTTGATATGGATCCACAGGGTAATATGACAAGTGGTCTCGGTGTAGATCGTGATTCACTGGAATATACTGTATACGATATGTTGCGAAATGAATGCAATATCGGAGAATGTATGCTTATAAATGTCTATCCGGGACTCAATCTTCTTCCAGCAAACAGAGAACTGGCAGGTGCAGAGGTTGAGTTTGTCGGCATGGAGAACATGCAGCATATACTCAAGACACATATCAGAAAAGTCAAGAATAAATTTGATTATATTATTATAGATTGTCCTCCAGCTCTTGGAATGTTGACAGTAAATGCTCTGACAGCAGCAAATACGGTTCTTGTACCAATACAGTGCGAATTTTTCGCACTTGATGGTCTGTCACAGCTCGTATATACTATTGAATTGATAAGAAAAAATCTGAACCGCTTACTAACAATAGAAGGCGTTGTATTCACAATGTTTGATTCAAGAACAAATTTATCAGTACAGGTTGTTGAAAACGTCCGCGATAACCTGAATCAACATATTTACAACACCGTAATACCAAGAAATGTAAGATTAGCAGAAGCTCCAAGTTACGGAATGCCAATTATAGAATATGATCCAAGATCAGCTGGAGCAGAACATTATATGATGTTGGCGGATGAAGTTATAGAAAACGACTATTACAGATAAATGGAGGAATAAAATGGCACAGAAAAAAGGATTAGGAAGAGGATTGAATGACCTTTTAGGTACATCTGATGCTTCCAGGTCCCCTAGATCAAAAAAAACGGATAATGATCCATCCTCTTCTCCAGAAAAAGAAGTAAAAACTGTCACAAAAGAGGTAATTAAAGAGGTTGTTAAGGAAGTTGAGCAAAAAATCAACATAAATCTCATAGAACCGAACAAATCTCAGCCAAGAAAACAGTTTGATGAAGAGGCATTACAGGAATTATCAGATTCCATAAAGAAATACGGGGTGTTAGAGCCTCTTATTGTCACAAAAAAGAGCGATTATTATGAAATAATTGCAGGAGAAAGGCGTTGGCGTGCTGCAAGGCTTGCCGGATTGAAAGAAATTCCTGTTGTTATAAGAGAATATACGGACAAAGAGATTATGGAGATCTCACTTATTGAAAATATTCAGAGGGAGGACCTCAATCCTATAGAGGAGGCTCAGGCATATGAGGCTCTGATCTCACAGTACAATCTGAAGCAGGAAGAGGTTGCAGAAAGGGTTTCCAAGAGCAGATCAACCATAACAAACTCTCTCCGACTTCTCAAGCTCTGTGAGGATGTACGACAGATGGTTATGTACAATATGATTTCAACCGGTCATGCAAGAGCACTTATTCCTATAGAAGATCCAAAGCTTCAGTATGAGACAGCTGCGATCGTATATGACCAAAAGCTCAGTGTTCGAGAGACTGAGGCATATGTAAAATCCATATTACAAGCTAAGCCTGAAGAAGAAAAAGTAAAAAAAGAACCAGATAAGGATTTATCCGTATTCTATTCTGATATAGAAAATAAGTTAAAATCCATTCTTGGAGCAAAAATTGCAATAAAAGCTTCAAATAATAACAAGGGAAAGATAGAAATCAACTACTATTCCCAGGATGAACTTGACAGAATAACTGAGATGTTATACTCAATCAATAAAGAATTGATGTAATAAATGCGCAATCAAGGAAGGACAATATATAATGGAAAGTTCCATACTACAGAAAATAGGTATTGATCCTGCATACATACTTATCGGTATGTTAGTTCTCATAATCGCCTTGTTTGTACTATTATTCTTAATGATGGGCAATATAAAAAATAGAAACAAACAGATTAAGCGGCTGTTAAGCGGAACCCAGGCAGGTGATTTGGAAGATATTATAATGAAGCGTTTTGCCGAAATGGATGCGGTAAAGAACAATTCTAAAAGGCTTACAAAAGAGCACAAAGAAATTCAAAGCCATTTATCATCCTGTGTAAGCAAGATAGGTCTTGTGAAATACAACGCATTTGATGGAATGGGTGGAAATCTGAGTTTTGCCCTGGCACTAATGGACAATGATAACAACGGCGTTGTGTTAAACAGCATGCATACAAGAGAAGGCTGCTTTAATTATGCAAAAGAGATTATTGGTGGAGAATCATATGTAGCTCTTTCTGAAGAAGAAAAAGAAGCCATAGAAAAAGCTAAAACTCTTGAAGATGAAATTGCAGAGAACAAATTATAAAAAGTGATTTTATATTATGTAACCACATTATTATGGTATATGGTCTAGTTTATGGACTAGTATATTTTTATAAAAATTACACTTTTACCAAGACAAATAAACAAAATTTTAAAATTATATTTTAATAGGAGGATATCATGATTGATATTAAATTCTTAAGAGAAAACCCAGACGTAGTAAAACAGAATATAAAAAACAAGTTCCAGAATGACAAGCTTCCACTTGTTGATGAGGTAATAGAGCTTGATAAGCAGGCTCGTGCTGCTCAGCAGGAAGCTGATGCACTCAGAGCTAACAAGAACACCATCGCAAAGCAGATTGGTTCTCTTATGGCTCAGGGGAAGAAGGCTGAGGCTGAGGAAGTTAAGAAACAGGTAGCTGAGACATCAGCAAGACTCAAGGAACTTGAAACTCTTGAGCCTGAACTCAAAGAAAAAGTTAAAAAGATCATGATGATCATACCTAACATCATTGATCCATCAGTTCCTATCGGTAAGGACGATTCAGAGAATGTTGAGGTTCAGAGGTATGGTGAGCCTGTTGTCCCTGACTTTGAGATACCTTACCATGCAGATATCATGGAGTCACTTGGTGGTATTGACCTGGACTCTGCAAGAAAAGTAGCAGGAAACGGCTTCTACTATCTCATGGGTGATATAGCAAGACTTCATTCTGCTATCATCTCATATGCAAGAGATTTTATGATTGACAGAGGATTTACATACTGTATTCCTCCTTTTATGATCAGAAGCAATGTTGTAACAGGTGTTATGAGTTTTGCAGAGATGGATGCCATGATGTACAAGATTGAGGGCGAGGATCTCTACCTCATTGGAACATCTGAGCACTCTATGATTGGTAAATTTATAGACACTATCATTCCTGAAGAAGAGCTTCCTAAGACTCTTACAAGCTACTCACCATGTTTCAGAAAAGAAAAGGGTGCCCACGGTATCGAGGAGAGAGGTGGATAAAGAATACATCAGTTCGAGAGGCAGGAAATGATCGTAGTCTGTAAGCCTGAAGACAGCAAGATGTGGTTCGATAAGTTATGGCAGAATACAGTAGATCTCTTCAGATCAATGGATATCCCTGTAAGAACTCTTGAGTGCTGCTCCGGTGATCTTGCAGATCTCAAGGTAAAATCAGTTGATGTTGAGGCATGGTCTCCACGTCAGAAGAAGTATTTTGAGGTTGGAAGCTGTTCAAATCTCGGTGATGCACAAGCAAGACGTCTCCAAATCAGAGTTAAGGGAGAGGACGGAAAGAAATACCTTGCACACACTCTTAATAACACTGTTGTTGCTCCTCCAAGAATGCTTATTGCTTTCCTTGAGAACAATCTTCAGGCTGATGGCAGAGTAAGAATTCCAGAGAAGCTTCGCCCATACATGGGTGGCAAGGAATATCTTGAGAAGACCAAATAAATAACCATAAATCAAACTAGATTACATTTATCTTACAAGGAGGTATCAGAATGCATAGTTTTCTACCAGCTATAGGGTTTTCAAACATAAATAACAGACAGCAGCTGGAACCAATATACAGACAGGTACTTCAATCACCAACGAAGAAAATAATCACAACTATAAGTTCAGATACCCACCTTGTACAGATAAGTAAAGACTTTGGTGATAATTTTGGCATATCTCTTGTTGGTGAAATGTCGTCCAGCGGAGCACTCTCAATAGAATACTATTTCCCATATGTAGATTCAAAGCTTGCAACAGATCATTTGAATATATATGCGGAAAAGTACACTGACAAATGTGCATATGCTGGTGTGAGCAACAACTATAATCTCGGAATGACATTGATATTTTTCATATCTAATGTTGCAGATTATGAAAAATCAAAATGGCTCAATAAATCAAATAAAAATATATCCAGAACATATTTTTCAGGACTTTCAAACGATGGAACTATAATTCTGGATATCAACAAAAGTGGAGAAAACAGGAACACCAGATCATCTAATCATAAAAGGAACAAACTTATAGAAGCTGCAAAAAAAGGTGATCCAGCGGCCATAGAGAGCCTCACACTTGAAGACATGGACACCTATAATCTTATTGGAAAAAGAACTCACTCAGAGGATGTTCTTTCAATTGTAGAATCATGTTTTATGCCAGTTGGAATAGAGACAGATCACTATGCGGTTATAGGAAATATTACTGCCTACCGAGAAACCACCAACACCTTCACCAATGAATCTGTGTATCTTCTGGACATCGAGTGCAATGACCTTTTATTTACAATTGCAATAAATAAGAAAGATCTTTTTGGAGAACCGGCTCCGGGAAGAAGATTTAAAGGAGATATATGGCTCCAGGGTCATATTATCATATGATCCAGATTTTCGTAATTTGAGTTAAGTGACTTATAAGTTCACATGATTCAATTCATAAATATTGACTATCACTTTTTTTAGTGATAAAATAATAATTGATGTGCATCTGTAGCTCAGCAGGATAGAGCGTCCGCCTCCTAAGAGAAAGCCGAGGCATTCCCCAAAGGGAAAAAATGAAAAACAACT
>OLRZ01001879.1_pt1 | contig 13153 bp, 10 predicted proteins | sample 1671931 | NCBI WGS metagenome assembly OLRZ01 (sample SAMEA3136627, study PRJEB25190) | human gut metagenome | reverse complement strand
ATCGACAGGGGGCAATAGGCCTCCTGTCGATGTATTTTCTGTGTTCGCCCGCATGGGCGGGCACTTATATTTTTCTCTCTGACATTTTGGGTAAACATATATTTATTGGAAAAAGAAAGACGACTCCCCTTAGAGGGAATCGTCTCAAAAACAAAAAAGAAAAGAAACAAATCGGCTTAAACGCGCGATCAATTGAAACAGAGTGGGATAACACAGTTCCCTGAAAGATACAACATAACTATATTATAGCATCGATATCGTCGAGATGCAAGGCCTTTTTTCCAGAAAACGCCGTTTAGTTTCTCGGGCTAAATTGCAGCAAATCGACGGACAAATATCTGCGTTGCTACCAAGTCGAGGGCGATTCCTGTATGCACTGTCCAAAACGGCCGAGCTGTTTTGACAAGGCTGGAATCCGGCGCAGAGTGCTGGCCGGCAGTTGCTATCCGGCATTTTTCAGAGGGCATCAGCGCGTGAGAACTCCTGAATACCTGTCCATGATGCGGCTTCGTAAAATCTGGGCCGAGGGCAGTTTCTCCGTCTTGAAACGGGAACACGGTATTTCAAAGATCCGAAAAAGAGACATTCTTGCCGCTACGGAAGAATGCCTCCTTGCCGCCATGGCCCTAAATCTTAAGAGGATGGTAAAATGCCATCTTTCGCTATCTCCAAATTTACTGTTCTGCTGGAACCACTGCGGGTTTCAGCAGTTTTTGCTTTTGTCAACAGGTTCCTTATTGTACACTATCAAAACGGTAGAACAGGAGGTTTATTTCCACGCCTGAAGGTGCCAAAAACGGGGCATTCTCTCCGGTCGAGAAAATGCCCCGCTACCCTCGCCATGCTCGCGCGGCGAGAGAGGATGCCGCATAGCACAGCAGGATCAGCAGACGCGAAACGCACGGTAAAACTGCCGCATGGATATTGCCGCGCGAACGGTCCAGTCTATCAGCATCGCAATCCATATACCGCTCAGCCTCGGCGAGCAGATCCGCACGAGGACAAACGCAGACGGTAGGCGCACGAGCCATGTTCCGATCAGGGAGATATAAAACGGCTTTTTGGTGTCCTGCGCTCCACGGAGAAGTCCTCCTGTTGCGATCGCGATGCCGAGGAACGGCTCCGCAAAGGCCTCTATCCGAAGCATATGCGCGCCGAGCGCAGCTGCACCCGCGTCCGGCGTGAAAAGCTGAATGAGCGGGCCTGCAAGAAGGAACATTCCAACACTTGCGGAAAGGGTGGTTGCCGTGCAGATGCGGATACACAGACGCCCTGCGCAGAACGCCTTTTCCTTTTCTCCTGCGGATAAAAACTGCGCGATCAGTGTCATTCCGGCAAGCGAAAAGCCGTATGCCGGGAGCACGCACACCGATTCGGCGGCGCAGGCAAACTGATTCGCGGCGGTGGAGAGCTTTCCCAAGCCAGCTACGATCCCCGTCATGATGATGTTGCCGGTGGAGATCATGACCCGCTCCATTGCCACAGGGAAGCCCATGCAGAGCGCCCGCCGCATGATCTCTCCGTCACGCCACGCGCCTTTGCGTGCCTGCGTGAAGATGTCGCGATTCTCTTTTATGAAAAACAGGGCAAGGCCCGTTCCGGCAGAAACGATGGAAAGCGCTGTCGCCGCCGCCGCGCCCTGAACGCCGAGGTTCGCGCGATGCAGAACAAATCTGTGTCCTGCGATAAAAAGCTCTTTGCTGGGATATATCAGAAAATAGTTCCCGACGACATTTAATGCGTTCATCATCAGATTGAACAGCATCGGCGTTTTGGTATCGCCGATGCACCTGAGAATATTCGAGTTCATGATGAGGATCATGTTGAAAATCGACGCCGCCCCAGTGATCCTCATATAATCCGTGGACAGTAGCGCAATGTCACGCTCGACCCCCAGCCATATCGGCAGGTAGGGCGCTATGATGCAAACAGTCACCACGCACAGCAGCGCTCCGCCCACAAGCGCGGCGAGCTGGCCCTGCCGCACGATGTCGCGGGCCTTCTCCCGATGTCCCGCACCAAGCTGGTGCGCCATCAAAACGGAATAGCCCACGCCGAGCGCGTTCATCAGTCCGTTGAACATCCATGTGACCGCCACCGTGGTGCCGACTGCCGCGGATGCGTCGATCCCGATGCGTCCCACCATGGCGGTGTCTATGTAATTGACTGCCGTTTGTAAAAGTTGCTCCGTTACGATCGGCCAGGCAAGGATCAGAATAATCTTCCACATCGGCTTTCCGGAAAATTTAATAAGAAAATCTTCTGTCATCCCACTCCTCCGAGGTTCGTCCCTTTGCATTTCATTCAGCCCCGCCTCCGCTTGAATTCTCAGGCACTTTCACAGACGGCGCGCTGCCGACGCGCAGAAGCCGGCAAAACCGGCTTGCCGACTTCTGCGCAGGGTGTCTCATTTCCACTGGGCGTGCTCGGCCTGATAGAGTATACCGGCCTCTGTCAGGCTGATGACCTCGTCCATGCTCATACCCAGATATTCGTGAAGCACATCGTAGTTGTCTTCACCGATCTTGGGGATCCTACCAAATTCGATCGGGGACGCGGACAACCGGAACGGTATGTCGGGGTAGGGTGCTTTCCCGACATAGGGAACCTCAAGTTCCCGCAGGAAGTGCATCGCCTTGACCTGCTCATTGTTTATGATGTCCTTATAGTCCCGAACGACGGCTGCGCCGATGCCGCGCGATTCGAGCGCACGAATCAGCTCGTCCGCATCTCTTTCGGCGACCCATTCGCCGACGATCCGATCCAGCTCCGCCTTGTTCTCGCGCCGTCCCTCCAGCGTGGAGAAGCGGGAGTCGGAAAGTGCCTGTGTTCCAAGGGCGGCCTTTAGATCCTCCCACAGCGCATTCGGGCAGGAGATCTGTACGAACCGCCCACTCTTGTCCTTATAATAGGCGCAGGGCGCGAGGTCGTTCGTCTTTTCGATCCTTCCGGTCGCCTCATACATCGCAAGCTCCGGAGAGAACATACTGGATACCGCGCTCATCATATCGACTTCCAGATACTGGCCCTCGCCCGTGCGGTCCCGCTGGAGCAGCGCGCTCATGATCGCGCTGACAAAGGCCAGCGCGCCCATGTGGTCGCTGTTGTTTCCGCCGGGGTAATACGGCGTGCCGTCTCCCTCCTCCGCAACGGAGCTGATCAGTCCGGATTCGCTTTGGATGATGCTATCGAACGCCACTCGCTTGGAATAGGGGCCGTACTGCCCGAAGCCGGAGTTGTTCGCCATGATGATGCGAGGATTGATGCGGTGGATCGTCTCCCAATCCAGACCCATCTTCTCTATCGTGCCTGCGCGGAAGTTCTGCACGACAATATCCACATGGGGCAGCAGCTTTAATAATATCTCCTTCGCCCTGTCGTTCCGCAGATCCATGCACAGGCTTTTTTTGTTCGAGGCATACGCGGGATACGCAAGACTCTCTCCATTGTAGAAGGGCGGATAGAGGCGAAAGTCCTCACCGACGATCGCTTTTTCCACCTTGATGATCCTCGCGCCCATGTGGCCGAGCAGATAGGTCGCGAAGGGGCCTGCTATATACCGGGTAAAGTCGAGGACAACAATATCATCTAACGCCTTTTTCATTGTTTTCTCCTATCATCCAATGACGCCTGCTTGTCTCAGCGTCTCAATTTCTTGCCGATCCAGCTCCGCACGCGCACAGAGCACCTCGTCCGTGTCCGCTCCCATCTCCGGCGCCGACGCGTAATCGACCGGCGAATCGTTCATCCGGAAGGGACTTGCAAAATACGGAAGCTTCCCCGCGCCCGCCGTTTCGATCTCGACAATGCTCTTACGCGCCATCAGATGCGGATCCTTTCGCAGGTCGGCGATCGTACGCACGATGCCGCCGGAGATCCCCGCCTCGGTGAACAGATGGACTGCCTCCTCGGAGGTATACTTGCGGGACCAGAGCTCGCAGCGCTCCAGCATCAGCTCACGGTTCTGGTTCCGCACTTCGAAATCGTTATACTGCGGCTCGTTCAAAACCGGATCATCCATCAGCTTTACGGCGCGCTCCCAGATCGGCTGGTCGCCGCAGGAAAGGCGCAGCCAGCCGTCCTTGGAGCGAATGAAGCCCTGCGGCGCGTTTCCATCCACCGGACATTCCACACCGTTGAACAGATAGTCGTTGATCGGCAGCGCGAACATGGCCAGAAGCGAGCCGTACATATTGATGTCCACCTGCTGGCCCACGCCGGTGCGATGCGTCTGATGGAGCGCGCCGAGCGTCGCCGTCATGCAGAAGTATGCGCTTGCGTACTGCGTGATGCTACCGCCGACCAGGTAGGGCGTACCTTGACTATCGTTGATGAGAGACTGCGTCATGCCACACTCCGCCTGAAGCGTACCCTCGTAAACGGGGCGCTGAGCATAGGGACCCTCCTTGCCATAGCCGGTCAGGGAAACACAGACGAGCTTCGGAAACTCACCCTTGAGTGCGTCATAGTCCAGCCCCATCTCCTTCATCGTTCCCGGCTGATAGCTGTCGATCAGAACATCGGCGTTCTTCAGCAACTTTTTGATGAGCTTGACGCCCTCGGGAGATCGAATGTCCAGTACAACGCTTTTCTTGTTTCGGTTGTATGCCGCGAAGACAGGAGTCGCTTCCTGAATGTGCGGCGTCGTCCGGCGAAGGATGTCTCCCTCCTTCACCTGTTCAATTTTGATGACCTCCGCGCCCAGGTCTCCCATCATCATCGTGCAGTACGGTCCAGAAACGGCGGTCGTCAGGTCAATAATCGTAATATCGCTCAGTGCCTTCATGAACTTTACCTCATTACTTTTCATGTTGTTCTTTCCGCAAGGGGAAGCGAGCATACCCCTATGCGGCACGGCCTTAAAACCGATTCGCGGGCATCCGGTGTGTGTCGAATGCCCGTGAATCGCAGGAAAGGTATTACTCCTTAGCCTCCTCAGTTTTCTTCTTCATGTCCGCGTCGTGCTGCTTGAGCCATGCACTCACGCCGTACTTGAGCACGAATTCGTTTCTCTCCTTGCGTGCCTCGCGATCCGCGCTCTGTTCGATCAGCGCGCCGGACTGGACATTGAATTCGAACGCCTCACGCAGGCCCGCCAGATCATAGGCGTGGTTAATCGCGCGCTTATTCTGTTCGAGCGTGATGGACGGAACGACCGCCAGACGGTTCGCCCATGCCTCAGCCTCCTCCATCAGCTTATCCGCGGGAACGACCTTGTTCACAAGACCCATTTCAAGGGCATCCTGCGCAGTCAGCTTCTCATACATGAACATCAGCCGTTTTGCGGTCTTCATGTTCGTGAGGTAGGGGAGCATCATCATCATATCCGCAGACAGGCGGTCGTTCTCCGTTAAGCCGAGGACGGTACCCTCCGCCATGATCGTAAAGTCACCCACCACTGCGAGGTCAAAGCCGAAGCCAAATGCCGCACCTTGAACAGCACAGATCAGGATCTTCTTGAGATGGAACATCGTCATGCCGACCTGCAGGAAGCGGTTGAAGTGCACTAGCCACTCGGTCGGGATGTGATCTTTGATCTCAGAGGCGTGCGCATAGAGGTCCACGCCGGAGCAGAAGGCAACGCCCTCGCCACCGAAAATAACGACCTTCACATCATCATCACGCTCGAGCTCCTTAAAGGCGCGGTCCAGCTCCTCAAGCGTAACGTCGCTGATGGCGTTGCGAACCTTGGGACGGTTCAGCATCAGCTTGGCAACATTTCCCTTCTTGGTAATGGTCAAATGTTCGTAATGCGCATACTCGTACATAAATAGGCCTTCTTTCTTTTAATTCATAAATTTCATCTGTTTACGATCTGCTTACATGACGCAGGCAGCGATCACACCACCGATCAGCAACGGACCGTTGATGCAGAAGAACGACGGAACACAGGTGTCCCAAATGTGATCGTGCTGACCGTCAACATTGAACGCAGCCGTGGGCAGGAGTGTCTGGTCCGAGGCGGGAGAGCCAGCATCACCGAGCGCAGCGGCAACGGAGATCATCATAATAATCGCCGGAACGCTGAAGCCCATCTTCAGACCCATCGGGACCATGATGACGGCAACGATGGGCACAGTGCCCCAGGAACTGCCGATACCCATCGTAACGACGAGACCCAGCATGAGCATGACGAACGCGCCGATGGGCTTGCTTCCGCCAAGGAGGGAAACGGTGTTGTCAACAAGACCCTTGACATTGCCGACCGTCTTGCTGACCATGGCATAGCCACTACCTGCCATGAGAACGAACGTAACATATGCCATTCTCATCATACCATCAATTGCGAGCTTGTCAAAGTCTTTAAACTTCACAACGCGGAAAAGCATGAGCAGGACGACCGCGCAGAGCGCGCCGCAGGGGAGGGACTTCGTGATAATCTGCACGACAACGGAGCTGAGGGCGGCGATCAGAGCAAGGATATGCTTGCGCTCGAACTTCGGAATGATGTCCTTCGGTAGCTCCTCCTCGCCCTCGGCAGGCGCGGTGACGCCAGGGACCGGCGTATAGTGACGAGGCTTTCTGTAAATGAACATGACTAGACCAACGCCGATGAGTAGCATGATGATGATCGGAATATTGGAGCGCGCGACCTCGCCGACGGAGGTCGTAACACCGTTTGCCGCCATCTCGCCGACAACGATCTCCATGAAGGACGCGCCGTAGCCAGCGGGGATGCAGACGTAGCCGACCTCAAGACCGCACATGATGATCGTGCAGACCTTGCGGCGGTCAACCCCGAACTCGTTGAACGAGGCAAGTAGCGGTGGGATCAGGATCGTGGTGAACACCGCGCCGAGCGTAATGAGCGTTTCGCAGCAGGCCGCAACAAGGAACATACCGATCAGCAACAGCCAGGAGCTCTTGCCCATGATCTTTGCGATGCGGGGCGCCAGAATATCGCCGACGCCGGTTACCGTCAGGGCGACAGCCAGCATACCGAGCAACAGACGGCTGAACATGGGGCCGAGGCTGCTGCCCATTCCGCTGATGAACAGGTTGACGCCTTCCAGCACGTTCAGTCCGCCGATCGCGCCGCAGACGAGTCCCGCGGCAATGATGGACAGATAAACGTTGACCTTCAGCAGGCACAGTGCAGTCATGACCAAAACGGAAACGACTATCGGGTTGGTAATGATTTCTAACATTTTTCTTCCCTCTCTTTCTTATTTCGTCGGAATTCGATTGGCTCGCTTTAAAAGTGGTCCTGTATCACCCCGCATATCATGAGTTATCTTTTTTAATCAGCTTCGCTGTTGTTCCCTTAAACGGCCTGACGGGCGCGATACGCCTTGATCGCTTCGGTCAGCTTGGGGATGATGACTTTCAGGTCGCCGACAATGCCGAGGTCAGCGATCTTCATCATCGGGCAGGCTTCGTCCTTGTTGATCGCAATAATGAACTCGGAGCCCTCCATACCGGCAAGGTGCTGGATCGCGCCGGAGATACCGCAGGCGATATAGAGGTCGGGGTGAACGGTCTTACCGGTCTGGCCGACCTGACGGCTCTTTTCGATCCAGCCGTTGTCTACGCCGATACGGGAGGAGGAGACCTCGCCGCCCAGCTCGGCAGCCAGCTCGCGCAGAGGCTCGTAGCCCTCCGCGCCGCCGACGCCGCGGCCGCCGGAAACGAGGACCTTGGCTTCGGTGATGTCAACGACCTTCTTATCGCTGTGAACGACATCGAGGATCTCAACATTCCTATCCTCCATGCTCAGGCCGGCGTCGACCATGACGACCTCACCCTTGCGGCTCTCGTCCTTCTTGGGCATTTCCATGACGCCCGGGCGGACGGTCGCCATCTGCGGGGAGTACTTGCGGCAGACAATAGTGGCCATGACGTTGCCGCCGAAGGCGGGACGGGTCATCTTGAGGTAGCGGTCGGAGGTGTCGAGCGCGTCGATGCGCTCCGGCTGCAGGGACAGGGAGGTGGAGGTGCGCAGATACTCCTGATACTTCTTCACGTCCACATCAAGGCGCGTGCAGTCCGCGGTCAGGCCGGTGTGGACGCGGCCCGCGATGCGGGGCGCCATGTCGCGGCCGATGGAGCTTGCGCCGAAGAGAACGATGTTCGGATCGAAGTTCTTGATGATGTACTCGACGGCCTTGACATAAGGCTCCGTCGTGTAGTTCTCCAGCACGGGATGGTCAACGACCAGGACCTTGCTCGCGCCATACTGGATCAGGGCTTCCGCCTTGTCAGCGATCTTGTGGCCCAGCAGGACGGCGACGACCTGTTCACCGAGATCGGCGGAGAGCTTGGTGGCTTCGCCGATGAGCTCGTAGCTGACCTTCTGAACAGCGCCGTTGCGCTGTTCAACGATAACAAAAATATCCTTACTCATTGTTTCGCTCCCTCCCATCAGATGATGTGACGCTCGATCAGCTTCTGCATGATCGCGTCAACGGCTTCGTCGGCAGACAGGTTATTGAGCACGACGCCGGGGGCGCGCAGCTGCTTGCCGAAGGACTGGAACACGTTCGTGGGGGAACCCTTGAGGCCGATGAACTCGGGATTGAGGTCGTCCTTGAGGTCGTCGAAGCCCCAGACGGTGACGCTCTTATTGTAGGCGTCAACGATGCCGCCGACGCTCATGTAGCGGGCCTCGTTCAGCTCGGACAGCGCCGTGATCAGGCAGGGCGTCTTGACCTTGAGCATGTGGGCCTGATCCTCAAACTGACGCTTGACGATCACGCTGTCGCCTTCGACCTTCAGCTCCTCGGCATAGCTGACCTGAGGAATGTGCAGCTGCTCGGCGATCTGCGGACCGACCTGTGCAGTGTCGCCGTCGATGGCCTGACGGCCGGTGATGACGAGGTCGAAGCCGATCTTGCGCAGCGCGGTGGCGATAATGGTAGCGGTAGCATAGGTGTCGGAGCCGCCGAACTCACGGGCGGAGAGCAGGTATGCCTCGTCCGCGCCCATGGCCAGCGCCTCACGCAGGGCGATGTCCGCCTGCGGCGGACCCATGCAGACAACAGACACCGTGCCGCCGACCTGCTCGCGGATCTGCAGAGCGGTCTCAAGGCCGGCCTTATCGTCGTGGTTGATGATGGAGGGAACGCCCTCACGGATCAGGGTATTGGTTTTCGGGTCCAGCTTCACCTCGGCAGTATCGGGGACCTGCTTGATACAAACAACGATCTTCATTTTCTGCACTTCCCCTTTCTTACTTCAGCTTCATGGAACCGGAGATGACCATCTTCATGACCTCGCTGGTGCCCTCGTAGATCTCGGTGATCTTGGCGTCGCGGTACATGCGCTCGACCGGGTACTCACGGCAGAAGCCGTAGCCGCCCATGAGCTGAACGGCGAAGCGGGTCACTTCCACGGCGACATCGGATGCCATCAGCTTCGCCATGGCAGCGAGAGGACCGAATACCTCGTGGTTGTCCTCAGCGATGGCGGCGCGCCAGGTCATCAGACGGGCGGCGTCGATCTTGGTCTGCATCTCAGCAATCTTGAACTGGGAGTTCTGGAAGGAGACGATGCTCTTGCCGAACTGCTTGCGCTCCTTGGCATACTTGATGGCCTCGTTGAGCGCGCCCTGCGCGATGCCGACGGCCTGCGCAGCGATGCCGATACGACCGCAGTCAAGCGCGCCCATGGCGATCTTGAAGCCCTTGCCGACCTGACCGAGCACGCGGTCCGCGCCGACACGGACGTTGTCGTAGGAGACGATGCAGTTGGAGGCGGCGCGGATGCCCATGCGCTCGATGTTGTCGCTGATGGTCACGCCGGGCGTACCCTTAAGGTCGACGATAAAGGCGGTCATGCCCTTCGCCGCGGGAACGCTGCGGTCGGTCAGCGCAAAAACGATACAGGTATCGGCAAAGCCGGAGTTGGTGGTGAAGATCTTGGAGCCGTTGATGACCCACTCGTCGCCGTCCTTGACAGCGGTGGTCTGCGCGCCCTGCACGTCAGAGCCGGCGCCCGGCTCCGTCAGGCCGTAGCAGCCGATCTTGCTGCCGTCGATCAGGGGACGGAGATATTTCTGCTTCTGCTCCTCGGTGCCGAAGTTGTTAATGCAGGAGCAGCACAGAGAGGTATGTACGGAAATGGTGATGCCGGTGCTGGCGTCGACCTTGGAGACCTCCTCCATGCACAGCGTGTAGCCCAGCGTGTCGCTGCCCGCGCCGCCGTATTCTTTGGAATAGGGAATGCCGAAGAAGCCATACTTCTGCATCTTCGCCAGAAGCTCCAGATCATATTCCTCTTTTTCATCCATTTCCTTAGCCAGCGGTTTGATCTCCGTTTCCGCAAAGCGGCGGAACAGCTCCTGCTGGAGAAGATGCGACTTGTCCAGTTTGAAATCCATAGTTGCCTCCTCAAACAAGTTTTACTATACCATCGTCCGACGGTGCTCTTGATAAATTATCTGTCTTCTATATTATTTGCATACAAATTATTTGTCAACTAAAAAATGCAGCCTGTCAAAAATATCAACAGAATGACGACAGTAAGCGCGCGGAATTTGGTTATTATGCATATCATTGCAGAAAATCTCGCCTTATTTTTCATTTTGTGCAGAAGAGTATTTGCATATCATGGTCTTCAGGAGGACATTTGCTTTCATAATTTTGAATATATTGTTTTACAAAATAAATGAATGATCATTAAAATGGCTCTTTGCTAATCATGCAAAATATTGACATCGCCAGTTTCGAGGCGTATAATACTAAAAAATAAGAGATGAGCAAAACAAGTCCTAAAACAAAAGAGCGAAGAGAGAAAAAGCGCACAAAAGCAAGCCCGGAGGAAAACCGAGCGAAAAAAGCCATATGAGAGGGCACTTTAAGCGCCTTGTCGGAATGATTTGGATGCGCGGCAGGAGTGAGAACTGGACAAAATGGCGGCAAAAGCCACAGACAGGGCATAGATACGCTTAAAACGTAGGCATTTCCTATTGATGGAAAGTCTGTAGGCGGAAGGGATAGCAGTGTTTCTGCCGAATCCCCTCCGCCATCGGTGGTCTTGCCATCCATGCTCATAGCGAAACCAGCTTCACAGATAAGATTGCCAACGGATAGTTTTTCAGGGTTCTTTGTATCGAGCTTGTTTACCAGGAACACTGTCTCTCCCTCATAGGCATCCTTCACTAAGTTATAGACGGTTTTCACATCGTAGCCCTTATCCGCGAGAAAGGAACACCCCTGCAAAGGGAGGATCTGGTTGGCTGCGGCGAGGATGTCAACGGCAACTGTGGAATCCATGATGTTGGCTTGGGTGGTCAGCTCGTAGAGTGGCAGCCCGGAGATGCAGTCCACCAGCACATGGCTTTTGTATCCCCAGTAGAACTCATACCGCCGCTCATTGTGCTGGTTGGAGGCCGAGTGGACGCCGAGGGCGCAGTCTGGGTCGCTTTTTGGGTGGTTTTCCTTGGAGAACTTGTTTTTTGCAAAGGATCTCGGGTTGTTCTGCTTCGTGTTTGCCATGACGGGTGTGGAGTCCAGGCCGATGAAAGACGCATCCACCACGCCCAGCTCATACAGCTTCCGCACCAGATTGGCCATGATCGACTTCAACGCACCGTTGTTCAACTGCCGCAGGCAGCGGTCATACGTCCAGTAGGACGGCAGCGGTTTCATAATGTCAAACCCGCAGTAATGGGCGATGATGCGGTTGTTGTCCAGATAATCCATCAGATCTGTGATCTGCGTGAAACCCTCGCATTTCATAACGATAAACGCACAGACCATGGCTTCTTTGGGGAAGCCCCGCCGCCCGATTGCCGCTCTGGGCAGCGTGAAGTCCAAGCTGCTGAAAAGCTTGTCATAAAACATGGCGGCGCTTCAGGATGTGAACAGCGTCACATCCTGAATGATTTCCTGTCGGTAGATAGCGGCCAGCCCCTTTCTGGTTGGTTTTCTCTCAAGTCAATTTTACCAAAGAGGGGCTCCGCTTTCTATACCATATGAGTGATTTCGGTTTCAGCCATGACCGGAAACCATTGCAATTACTGCGTTTCTTGCGTTTTGCTCATGGCTGATACTAAAATATTAAGGAAATCGAAAGGATTGCTATGGAATTATATGATTGCATTAACTTTATCTTAAACAGAGTTCAAAACTCGGTGAATTCACATTTCAAAGCAAAGCTCCAGCCCTTCGGCGTTACTCCCATCCAGTACTCGCTTCTCAAATGCTTGTGGACGCAGGACATGCAGATGCCCTCTCAGCTGGCACAGACCCTGCAGGTGGACGCCTCTACGATCACCGGCGTGATTGAGCGTCTGGAGAACAAGCAGCTTGTCGTTCGCCTTTATAGCAGGGAGGATCGGCGCTCGGTATGCGTCTGCCTGACCGAAAAGGGGCGCACGCTTCAGTCCAGCATTGAAGCGATGATCCGCGAGGCCAATCTGGAGGTAACACGCGGAATGCGTCCAGAGGATGTGGCCGCATTCAAAAAGCTGTGCATTTCCATCTGGGAAAACGCGAAGCAGTCCTGACCGACTCGTCTCGGTCTGACTTATACGTCTTGCTCCCACCCTTCGCAATGGGCAGGGGCGTTGGCAGTGTAGGCTCCTCGCGTCACACAGCAAAATATCCCGACATCCGTATTGGCGGATATCGGAATATTTTTGCATCTTCGGTGCGTCTATTTCAGACGCTGCGCGGCAAGGGGAGACACCGCCTCCGCGCGGCTATGACCGCAGGTGGAAGGAGAGTGCACCGCAGCCGAGCGTGTCTCTGCTGCGCATTTTTCGCTCCATCTGAAGCGCCTCACCGTTCACTTCGGCGCTGCCGGACATGGGGACACACCAGACCGCCCCTCACGAAGCGCGATCCAAAGCTGCCCATCTGGCCCATCCGGCTCGCCCATCGCAACATCGCATGCGGGCACGTTTCCCGCGGTGAAGATGTCGGTCAGCTTGCGCTCCCGAGCGCCGTGTCCATTAGGCTGCGGCATACCGGACGCTGATGCGATCGGCGAAGCGTTTAGAAAAAACAAAAAATACGATTTCCGGCGAAGTCCGACAATTCTGTGCATCCGTATTTGTATAATCCTCGCATTGTATTTTTGCTGAAATTATCGGAACTGTTGACAAAAGCAAAAAACCGCTGAAACCCACGGCGGTTCCAGCAGAACAGTAAATTTGGAGATAGCGAAAGATGGCATTTTGCCATCCGCTTAAGATTTAGGGCCATGGCAG
>OLRZ01001871.1_pt1 | contig 13185 bp, 14 predicted proteins | sample 1671931 | NCBI WGS metagenome assembly OLRZ01 (sample SAMEA3136627, study PRJEB25190) | human gut metagenome | reverse complement strand
AATTCTGATCCGGACATTGAGAAAAATGGTACATTTGCCTCTCCGGCTACAGCCTTGGCAAGCATGGTCTTACCTGTTCCCGGAGGACCCACAAGAAGAATACCCTTCGGCATGGAAGCGCCGATCTCCTTGTACTTTCCAGGATTGTGAAGATACTCAACTATCTCAGCCAGATTCTCCTTTGCCTCATCCTCTCCGGCGACATCTGTAAACTTTATTCCCTCTGTAGAATTAACATATATCTTCGCATTGCTCTTGCCCATTCCAAACATCATGGAATTCTTGCCGCCTCCGGCGTGCTTCATCATCTGATTGGCAAGCATTCTTCCAAGTAATGTGAATATAAGTATAGGCACGATCCAACTGAGTATAAAGCTGAGTATCGGTGATGTCTGCTTGATCTCCTGACCTGAGAACTTGGCACCCGACTTGTAAAGTCTCTCGGTTAAGTTCTCATCACTCACCATAGCAGTCTTGTACACCTTCTTGTCATCCTTGCCTGTGAAATAGATGACATTTGACTGGGTCTCAATATCTACCTCGTCGATCTTCTTGTCCTCTGTCATGGATATGAATGTACCGTAATCCACATCCTCTATACTTCTCTCAGTAAACCAGGGAACAACTATAATATTAAGAAGCATGATTACTGCGAGCACGATCAGATAATAAAATATCAGCGGCTTTTTTGGCTGTTTTATTTCCTTCATATAAAAATCCTCCTTGTGATATTTTTTAGGATATATATGTCTGACGCAATACAAAAAACGCCATTATTATATATATTATTCTAACCTTATATCACAAGGAGGATTTATTCAATTAATTATTTCTAAAATTTGTATAACGCTTTTGAAAATACAGGCAAAATTATAAATATTGCTTACAGTACAGCCATGTGGGCAGCTTCGGGCTGATCAGTCAGCACCTCCATTAACCATTCTCATGGATTTCAGCATCATATTCTGATGCCTAAAGAACAATTATTATATATCTGATATCTATTCAACACATGTATAAGTTAACCGGTACCCATTATCTATTAACCACTAACCATTAACAGTTCATTGGCTATCTGGTAGGACTTGAACCTACGACATCCTGGTTGTTAGCCGGGGGCTCTTCCTGCTGAGCTACAGACAAATTGTGGGATCTTGTACAGGAATCGAACCTGTGTTTCCGCCTTAGGGCAGCGTCTTAACCACTTGACCAACTAGATAATCATTAACACACACTTATCGCCGTGTGCTGCGGACTGAATAGAAGCTATTCGTACTGTAAGCAATACTTATGAAGAATTTGCCTGTCCGTTCTGAAATATCAGAACTCTACATATGTGGTCGCATTCGATATTCTTATAGCACTCTCAAGATTAGCTTTAAGCTCATCCTGTCTGCCCTGTAAGTCTCCAACAACCTTTTCAGCGTCAATTGGATCCACCATGCTGTATACAAGATTATCGCAGTAGGCAGATATGCTTTTCAGACTGTCGTCACTGAGAACCTTCTTATCACTTGAAGCAAGCGCTGTACTCATGGCCTCCTTCTGTCTGTCGGCATTCTCCTGTGACTTATTGATAGCCATCTTGGCCTTGGTGAAATCGTTATTTATCTTTCTGATAAGAGCGTCATCAAAGTTAGTATTTGAGAAACTTCTTCCAAGTAAAGTCTTTCTGAGATTGATTGCCGCTGCCCTCGTCATGGTCACCCCTGCCACCTCTATATCCGTAGTGGCATTTGCAAGCAGGATTGCTGCATCAAGCCTGTTGTATCTGCTTATGAGATCCCTTATACTCTGAAGATCCGCCCTCGCCTCGTCATCAAACTCCTGCACGCTCTTCTTACCACCGATAACGACATCATCTGATGTCTTTTTCACCGCCACAAAACTGGCTCTGTCTATGGCATCATTGATCTTCTTTATCAGAAGGTCTCTCTCATCCAGAGCTCTTGTCACTATCATTTTCTCCATAATATTCGTATCCTCCTTATTTTAATAATTACATTTATATGCTATCCCCTTTTATTTCAGGTGATTTTTAACATCTGGCTCTTCAAATATGATCTGTTCATCACGATATTTGCTATCTCTAACGAACTAATTCCATACCACAGGCACCATATCATAATATATAAGTCTGTGCTTCGTATCCACGTACATATCCTCGTGATAATGTCCAAAGTACCACATGGAATATTCAAGTTTTCCTTCAAGTTCCTCAAAGAAATCCGTCAGTATATTCTGAGCGTACAATTCATGCAGGCGTCCCTGCATCCTCTTTATATCTTCAAGCTTCAGCTGTATAGTGTTTGATGCGCAATGGGTTATGACATAGTCGACCTTGTAATCACAGCTCTCAAGATTTACCCTTGCTTCCTCTATCTCTGTATCTGTCGGAAGCTCCTGTTTCCACCATGATGTGTTCAATATTCTGAACGGTCTGCCACTCCCCATTGCCAAATTATATTTATGCTCGAACAAAGGATCATCCTTATCAAGCACGCCACCGCTTATATCGTGGCTCTGTGCTCCTCCGAACGTAAAATATCTTTTTCCCTCTATATCGAATACCTGTCCGCGCTCAAGAAGTAACGGACTATATGCCGCACTTTGCCACCATGCCACTTCTCCACCGGGTATTCATCTATCATATTGTAATTCTCATGATTTCCCTGAACCCATAGAAGTGTAAATGACTGCTTTGCGAAGAATTCACAGTCCTGTTCAAAGGACTCTCCTTTTGCCCAGAGCAAACCAAGATCCCCGCATACGATCACTGTATCATTTTCAGTTAGATCCGGGCAGCAGGAAAATCCTCCTGACATAAATCTCCCAAACCTCCCGTGACAGTCGCCTGTAATATAAATCATTTCAAAATCACTCCTTTATTTAATTGCCTTGTAATCCGGCTCATCCGGCAGACTTATGTTCGCCTTTGCATACTCAAGTCTTCTCTCGTACCAGTTTGTTTTTTACAATGAACTTAATACGCTATTAAACACTCTGTAATTGGAATCGTCGCTTGGTCTGCAATACACAGCAAACTCGATATTCTTAAATGCGTACATATAATCCCTCACCACATTTGCCGCAGCAGTTGCCACGACCTGCGGTTCGTTACAGAATGCTCCGCAACCAAACGCCCCGAGTATTACTGTGTCTGCATGATTCATAACCGCGCTGTCAAGTATTCTTCTGAGTCTTTTCTCATGGATGACCTGAAGTTCTCTATTGCGGGGTTTCACCGCTCTCGTTCCATCTCCGGAATTATATCTATTGCTGGGGGTTTCCCTGAGATTTGGCGCCGCACATGTGATCACGTCAACTATATACCAGTCATCACGCTCCATTAGTTCCGGACGATCTGTATCAGTCTTAAACACAACGATATCCGGAGTGTATATGATGTCATCGTTATGTATCGGATCATGTGCCGCTCTGTGCGGTGTGTAGAACATCCCCCACATATCAGGGGTGTTCAGACAGAAATATAGATTGGAACATCTGCAGAGACATTCCTCCTGAGCCCCCGCACCATTCACAACTCCTCCGCCTGGATTTGTCGCTGATGCAAAGTTATGAACTGCTACGTGATTCCCTTTATAGGCCTTTGCCGCCTCATAGGTTCTCTTCTTTGAGACAACCACATTTGCCTTTTTGTAAATATTCAGTTCAGGCGTTGGTATAACCTCCGCCTCTGCTATAAAGCGCTGATTTGCCACCGATATCTTTGTGACAGCTGAAAGCTCAGCATCCGTCTTGCACATGCGCTCTGTATCCTGAAATATACTTCTGTTCATCTCTCTGCGATCCATATTATTTACACCCCTTTGATATTATGCTATTACATTACTCTATTATCCTGTTAGTTTTTTAACCTGCTATTCCAATACTCTCTGTTTTTACTGCTCTCCAATATATATAAAATGGTCAACATACTCTCTTTCCTCGCCCTTGAATATCGGTATATCATTGTCTATCATCCATCCTCTGGAATTTTCGTTGCTGCTGTCTCCTGTACATGACGGGACTTCATCTGCCTGTCCCCTGATGCAGCAGCTTCCCCTCTTGCATGTCACCGAAAAGTCATTCCAGTTTATATTCTTCTCAAGCATCAGCATATCCTGTATATCACTGGTGGACTTACCATGCATCTGCTTCTGTGAGAAATTGGCATGACCAACCATCTGTATCGAATTGCGGGATGCGTCGAGCTGCCTCCAATATATGAGATTCGTCACCTCTTCCTTCGGTATATTGAAGCATCTTGAATCAAACATCGCCCCAGTCTCACAGGCCTTATCAAGGACTTTGACATATTGGGGATCCTCCGTACCCTCTTCTTTAACCTCCTGCACCAGTCTGGCAAATACCTGATTGAACCTCATCGTGGCCATGGAGGCGGATACGGAGCAAAGCTTCTGTACCTCGTAATCAAACCACGCCGAAGAGTTGATCTTTTCATAATCCACAAGTATGAGCGTGATCTCATCCGACTGGGTATATCCAAGCACACATCCCTGAATATTCTCACACAGGTATTTCATGGTCTCCTGCATAGCTCTCATAAAAACCGAATCAAACGGTCTCTTAAAATTCCTTGTATATGTATGAAATGCCTTACCATCTATTCGTATCGCAACCGGACAACGTCTCATAAGCTTTGTCTTCGGTATCTGCTCATAAAAATTCTTCATTCTGGTACCTATATCATCTCGAAGTCTTGCCACACTGCCACTTCCTTTCTTTCATATCTTTTAAATCTTTCATATATTTCAAGTCGTTCATATCTTTCAAATCTTCCGTATATTCATTTACTAATATAGCCTAGTTTATATCACATCCGGCTGATTGACTATAAACCTGTAGTTTAAAAATCTAAGTGTTCCTCTTTACGCTTATAGCCGTGTATCAAAGCTCCCATTCTTTTCTGAATATCTCTATTCCAACCTTCATACACATCTTTCCGGCATAGTTTCCAGCCTTCTGAATGATTTCGGGCTCCTCTTTCAGACAGTCTTCATAAATTCTCTTTGGAAGATTCTTATAAATAATCTGCAAATCCTTCCTCTCGATTTTTTCGGGCATTATTCCTTCATCCACAAGCTTATTTACTATTTTCCGCACCCTGGCCTCTGTGACGATCGTTCGGACATATCTTTCTGCCTCATCCATGTCTGCTTTTCTCTGTGAATCATCCCTTTTCCTCATATTCTGCCTGCGGTTATCCACCTTTATCTCATAAAATTCCGGATTTACATACTTCAAAACATGTGGCTCACGTCCCTCCAAAAGAGCCGTCTGGTTCTTTATGACAATTCCCTCCTGCTTTTTTCCATAGGCAGGATCATTTGCAAACTGTTTACAGTGATCCCAGCTTATAAATTTCCCATAATAGAGTTCATGTACATATGGAATGTCACATTCATCTGCAATAGATTTCACAGAGTCCTGAGGCAGCCACTGATCAGCATCTCCATCGAATATGCTGAACAGATAAAATTTGTCATAGTTATCTTTTTCATATATCACCGTATGTTTCACAAGCCACTCTCCGAAAAATATGTAATGTGGATACCTTGCAAATGGTTCCTTGTCCATTTTCTGAACGTATTCCCAGAAACCTCTTAAGTTCTGGTCCTTACTCAGCTCATTATTGCGGCTGAACGCTCTGAGAACATCCTCTTTTTCGTCATACCGTATACTTGCATTGGCCCCATCCATTTTTTCCGTGATACTGATGATATCTCCAACCTGAAATGCCCCTGTGTTTACCGGGAGTGTGATGTCATCGAGCACTGTTTCTCTTTCCCTTACCACCTGGATATCTATATATTTCTTCACAATCAACCTCCAAATTTTTGACATTTAACAGATCTGCTTGCAACGCATTATAGCTAGTGTTTCTGCCGTTTTCAACGCATTTCAAGCAACTTCTGCATTTTCAGCCAAACGCTGATTTTCAGCCATTTGTGGGCATTTTCAGGGATAAAAAAATTTGTTACCCCTGCACAAAACTTAAGCTGGAACATAAGGTAAATTTCTACCCCATAGACAAATAAAATGTAGAACATAAGATAACCGATTTTACCCCATGCACAAAAACGGACAAGAAAACGACATGCCCGAAGCTTCCCAGGCACATAATGAATTGTTTCCCCAAGGTTGAATAGTCTCACAAAATATAGTATTCTTAAAGTTTATGATAAAATATAATCCATAATCACTGTCATATGATCCTCAAATATACCGATTTAGTAATAAATAACTTTCAACACATTTGACTTATGGTCTCAAGAATATTTATAATAACCTATATGCATTCTGACATATATGATCTAAGCCAGCTGCATATGTTAACTATCACTTTTTACTGAACAGGAGATTTTTAATGAGTGTAAATAAAGATTCAAAATACCATTCTTTATCAAAAGAAGTTTATGAACAGATCTTAGGCGACCGTGAACACGGCAAGATAAACCCATATGCATGCAAGGACTCTGACATTATAAGGCGTCAGCCAGACCATGATGCCCCACATCTGTGGAGACCGGCATTCGTCATGGATGTGGAAAAGATACTTCACAACAACTATTACAATCGCTATTCTGATAAGACACAAGTTATCTCATGCTACAAGAACGATGATATATCAAGACGTGCACTTCACGTCCAGCTTGTATCCAGAATTGCAAGGACTATCGGAATGACTCTTGGACTCAATCTTGATCTCATAGAGGCAATCTCCCTTGGACATGACATCGGACATACTCCATTTGGTCATGCCGGAGAGCGTTATCTGAATGAGATCTACAACAAGCATACCGGAAGGCTCTTCAACCACAACATCCACAGCGCCAGAGTCCTTGACAAACTTATATTCCGAAATATCAGCCTCCAGGTACTTGATGGTGTTATATGCCACAACGGCGAAATGGAACAGCAATGCTATACACCTAAGACATTTAACGCAGACGATCCATGGGGAGAATTTGACAGGTCGGTGGAGGACTGCTACACAGATCCGTCTGCAAACAAAAAACAGATTCCAGGTACACTTGAAGGCTGTATCATGAGAATCAGCGATATCATAGCCTACCTCGGAAAAGACAGGCAGGATGCAATAAAGATCGGTCTCATTTCAAATGATGATTCTTTCTCTGCAGGCAGCCTTGGATCCTCCAACGCCCAGATAATTCACAATATGACTGTCAATATCATAGAAAACAGCTATGGAAAACCTTATATAAGCATGGATCCGGATGTATATGAGACCTTCTCCAAAGCCAAGACTGAGAATTACCAGAACATATATAACAACGACAACCTCAACACAATGTATAATGACAACATAAAGCCAATGTTCTATTGTATATACAAAGAATTACTGAGACAGGCTAAGAGCAAAGACACTAATTCCATACTGTATAAACACCATGTCAACTACATAAAAGATGCAAACCGGTATAGCAATTATTTTGGTAAAAAAGAATTCATCAACAATTATCTCAGTCAGGATCCAAACGAAATCGTAGTAGACTTCATCGCCAGCATGACTGATGACTATTTCATAGATCTGTATGAATACCTTTTCCCAGATGGACCATACAAGGTCGACTATGTTGGATACTTTGACAACATCTGATCATAATTGTCAAAACAAATACCTCCCGGGCTGATCGTTATATTCCATCATCCGCCTGGGAGGTATTATCACACATTTTTGTAATTAAAATAACTATTCTCTATCGGCTACTTGCCGGTCTAATCTGACATTTTCTCTATAAGCTTCTTACATTCAGCCTCAAATTCACCTTCCACTTCTCGCCATGGTCTTTCGGCCACAGCAGGGACTGAACTAAGGTTGTCCGTATTCCTGTACGCCTCGCCTTTCATCAGATTCTTAAGTTCGAAGTTCATCATATCATCATCTATCTGTTTCCACATAGCATTCTCTTCTTCGCTCAGATCAGCAAGTCCAAATCGCTCAAGTATAACGTTCATGATCGAACTCTCTATCTCAAAATAATTGGACAAATGCACTTTTACCGGTCTGATTATGTCTGATATATACGCCTCGCTGGCATCGTGAAGCAGACAGGCAAGCTGTAACCGCTCTGACCATCCCCTTGCCTTCGCCTCATTCATACAGTTGATGGAGTGCTGTGCCACAGAAAAGAAATAGGACACATGCCCTCCACCGCGGCACGTGAGGCTTAACGCATGCGCAATATCCTGTATTGATATGTCTGAAGCTGTCATATTCATCGGATCTATTTTGTTCCCCGTATACGTGTTCATCGTTGCCATATCACAGTCTCCTTATCCTTATTTATCAGCATTTTAAGATAGTATATCCTTGTCGTATCATATTCCACCTTTAATTCATTCAATGTCAAGCAATTCAGAAATAATATCATTGAATTGTCTGCTCTGATCTATGTTGCACACGTGACCGCAATGCTCTATTATTATCAGCTCCGCATCTGTCAGATCAGCTTCCTCCACGATTCCATTTATAAAACACAGATCACCACGCCCGGAAATATATACATTCTCCTCGTGTAATCTGCTCACGAACTCGTCACAAAGTGAAAAATGCTCAATAAAAATATTCATATACGCCTTAAATTCCTGACTGTTTAATGCCTTGGCACATTTGCAGAACACCTTCCTGCTTGTCTTGCTGACCTTCCATGGCATAAATAACTTTGCCATTATTCTGTAGACGACAGGAAATGGCAGCTTATCACCTATCTTAGCAAAGACATTGACAGCACGCCTGAGTGGTTTTCCAACCGTGCCAAGCGCACCCACAAGTATTGCTTTATCTATGTAACTTCCGCATCTCATCTCCATATATTTGATAAATATAGTTCCAAGTGATACGCCCATAAAAACAGCTCGCTGTATTCCCCGCTCATCAAGCACCTGCGTTATCTCACCCACGACAACATCCAGCGTACTTCCCATCTTGGACAATTTCAGTTCACTGTCTCCATGACTTGGCAAAGTTATCGCCAGAACATTAAACTTCTTTTGAAGCAAGGGAATCTGGTTCTTCCATACCCTGTTGTTTCCTCCAAATCCATGAAGCAGAACTATATATCTATCGGTATCACATGAGCTTTCAAAAACTTCATAATGTAACAATATCCTTGCATCCCCTTGATCATTTGTATTTTGTATTACAGCTTTATTATCAATCTGGTATGACCTCTATATACACCTGATCATACTTATCCCTTAACTCCTGTTTTATCTCGTCTCTCACCTTATGAATGATACTTATATGTATCACATCCGTCTGATTTCCTATATATACCTCAACCCACAGCTTCCGCCCGGTCTGGATGACATCCAGAAAAGTGACCTCATATGGGTAATCCTTCATATGCTGATCCACTATGGCTCGTATCTGACTAAGCGTCTCTTCCTCCGGAGCAAAAAGAATAAGATTCTTGATACTCTGAAATATCTCGCACACCGGCTCTTTTATGAGAAGAAGTGCCATAACCACCGCTACAGCCGGATCAATATAAGGGGTCATAAAACGCAGGTTTGTATGCAAAAGAGCAATCTGTACCGCAAATGCTATAGCAACCCCCATACTGCTTATTACGTCAAGCTTCCACATATACAGTTCCGCTTTGATAGTTGTAGACTCATATTTCTTACTGTAATGGCCAAGTATCGCATACATAACCGCACAGCATACACATACAAGAAATTCAAATACCGCTATGCTCCCCGCATCTACATCATGTCCCCCATGAAACAACAGCTTTATATTCTCAACCATGAGATTACATGTGAGTGCAAGTAATACACTGTACTTCACAAGTAGGAAAAGCGATTCCACCTGGGCATAGCCATATGGATGTTTCTCTGTCACCGGTTTATACAGAAGCGGAACCAGCACCATGAATGGTCCTATCATGACCAGATCTGCAGAGTCGAACAGGCAGTCCGTCCAAAGTGAATGTGAATGGGTATACCATGCCATCACGCCCTCCGCAAGTATAAAGAAGACACTTCCCATAAAAGACAGACGAAGTATTCTCTTCTCTATGGCAAGCTTGTCTTTCCTCGACCTACGTTCCTTCTTCTTAGCTTCTCTTTTACTAATTTCTACATCTCTTTCATTCATTATATATTCTTCCTATGTTTAATTTCCATAGACCACAATATCATCAGTACATAATATAATCAAGTATCGGCTATTGATTTCTCCTTTTTGATATGCATATTTTTTACAAAAAAGCCCCTGTAACCAAACAGATCTGCGATACTTCTTCGATATGTTTGACACCAAATCAGACGATGTCGTAATATCCTGATCTGCATCATTGTTTCTATCGTAGATTCCGATGTATGACCAGTACAATAAGAAGAAGCAATCCACGAAAGATTGCTTTCCTTTATAATCTCATTCTTTACCTATAATATTCCGCTCCAGTCTCGACTTCGTACAGTGACAGCCGTCCGCCGCTTTCTCTGTGTCCCGCCCCGGAATCTATACTGATCAAGTTTCGGTCCCGGCGAATTTTGTATGAGCCGTCATAATTCAGACGCATCACAGGAACGTGCCCGACCAACACCGTTCGGTCAAATGCTTTCCGATCTGCAGTGGGTATGTAGTGAATATCGTTTGATACCAAATGCTTGAACAAATCCGAACGTGCACTGCTCTCAATTGTCTTGACTACATTGATGCTGCCGTCCGGTTCTCTGACAATATAATCTGCCTGAAAGCCAGAATGTGTCATGAGCAGTTGTCCATCCTTGCCCTCCTTCGCGCCGTCAATCGTGAGATATAACGGCAGGCTCTGTATATACTCAGCAAGAGCTTCCGTTTCAGATGGATTGAGGCGATTGACCTCCTCCACCGTGTCCGTGCTGCCAAATGCCCGCCATGTAAAATCCGACAATTCTCTGCGAATATACTGAAGGCAGAATAACTCATGATTGCCCATGGTGAGGAATATGTGTCCCGGATGCTCTTCCGACATCTGCTTAATCTCATACAAGAGCTTCAATGAACGCTTTCCACGATCAAGCACATCGCCATTGACATACAGCTTGTCGGCATTTGCGTCAAAATAAACGTCTGCAAGTAACTTGTGAAAATTCTTGGAATCACCATGAATATCCGACATGACAAACGTCCTCATATTCATACATCATTGCTCCCTTCAACATGAAATCCCTGCTTTTTCAAAGAAGAATAAAGCTCATATACCTCTTCATAATATAGCGAACTGCTGACAAGCAGCCGTTAATATCCACTCCGGCATTCAATGCACACGGCAGATGTTCCTTGATATAACCGTAGGCGTCCGTCGTTGTGCTGTTATGAATGTGCCCCAGATGTAAATCTGATGTAAAAAATGTTGCCATGCCGGATCTCTCCCTTCGTAAATTTCAATAAATCCGTGTATCAGAAACTCCTTGCAAATATAGCCACGTCATGACTGATCAACTGCAAGCAGATTTCACGCGCATTCTCTTTTTCGCATCCCACCTCATACGATAAAGAGAATCTGTTTTTTGCTTTCACCGCTGCCTCAACCTCACAGGATTTTGCGAGCGAAGATATAAACATGCAGCCCTGCTTCTTCATAATATCTTCTGCCATGTCCATCAAGCAATCTCGAAATTCCTCATCGAATTCCGTAAGGAGCTCATGGTATACGAAGAACTTCTCTTGCTGTAAATCATCCTTCTTATCCAACACAGTTCTGAAAACAAATCTCAGGTCATACCATCTTGTATAAGTCCGATTTAATTCAAATCCACCGATTAACTTATCTTCGTTCCGAGCAATATTATCGGATGCAATACGAATATGTACCGTTTTCCCACCGATATCAAACTGTCGCAGAAACTCCGCATAGGGTTCATTTTTCAGAATCTCTGCCTGTGTCTTGCTTTCGTTTCCAAACATACAACCACCTCCTGTGATTTGAAGCTATAAAATATATCCTTGCTATCCGGCAAAATGTCGCATGAATTCAATCAGAATTTTCATCGGTATAGCATACGTCTACAACATCCCCTATATTTTGCATGTACGAAACCCATGAATAAGTCGCGTATTCCTTTGCTGCCTCTTCAATGGGTTGCGATTCATATGCTTCATAGCTGGAATTGCCGCCTATCACATACGAATCATTATTCTTAATCCATGCCCCCACATCTTTAAAACACCATAAGGACTTCTGCGACTCTGTCAGCGTTTGTGAATAAAGTTCCATCATGTCGTGCTCATATGCATGGTAGACTTCCTCAGCAATCGCCATGAAAACCTCATCATTATCGTAAATCCGTTTGATTGTATCAAAGTTTTTTTCAATACCGTGATCTTCATAGTAATTTGTCGCCGCATAATCAAAATCAGCATTGCTTCCCATTGATTGATTCATTTGATTGCAATAGATTTCATACAATTTCATACAATCTGTGTGACCCACTGCAAGCGGAATCAGGATTGCACAAACTCCACAGGCAATACAAGCATTCCGTCTAATAAGATCCCTGACGCGAATTCTTCGCGCCATCGCCAATCTTTGCCTGCTCACAGTCCTTGCTCCGGTATGTCTAAGGCAAATCCTTACGATTCCAACACCGGAGCAAATAGCAGCCGCAACCATTATCGCAATCAGAGTAGCGACAGAATAACAGCCAAGTTCAAAAATTACATATAGCCCACAGCCTGCCGCTATATTACAGACCACATTACCACAAGTCCTTCGAGTGGAAAATGTAACTGCTACTCCAATCGAACAGACTAATACCATGCAACCAAACAGCCAGACAGGTGAATCACCATACAGCGATGACGGCACGCTGGTGAATAGTGAAAGCCAGAAAAAATACCAAATTCCAACAAATCCGCCCACCCAAATATGCAATATTACATATAAAAATTTGCTGAGCGTTGACTTATCTTTCAGTCTTACTTTCTTTATGTACAGCATCATTCATTCCTCCAATCCTCACTCATATCACACATAATTTTCCTTGTGATTCACGGCATTCTCCGTCACCTTTCTGTCCATACCCTTACTCTATCACAATCCTCCGAATGTTTTTTTTGAGGAAATACTTGTCCTTACTTCATCCCATCCAGAAACAACCGTCCACTCAAGACGACTATCGTTTCCAAAATCATCTTGACACCGT
>OLRZ01001867.1_pt1 | contig 13211 bp, 18 predicted proteins | sample 1671931 | NCBI WGS metagenome assembly OLRZ01 (sample SAMEA3136627, study PRJEB25190) | human gut metagenome | reverse complement strand
TGACCAGGGGCGTGCCCCTGGACCTTTTGCTCGCTTCGCTCGGTGTTGGCTACCCCACTCTGTGCGGCTATGTCATTCCTCACTCCTCACTTAAACCGCTCCTCACTCCTCACTTAACTTCGTTCCTCACTTAAACAGCCGTTGACATTCTCCACAAACTATGCTAAAATCAAATTATAATCAATCAACTATCAAACCTACAAAGGAGGCTGTTTTATGAAAGATCTGCTCGAACTTATGAAAACCAGAAGAAGTGTACGAAAATACAAGCCTGACATGATACCGCAGGACGTTCTCGACCGCATCATACTAGCAGGAACTTATTCCGCCACAGGAAGAAACTTGCAGTCACCTATTATCATTGCTGTCACCAACAAGGAAATGCGTGACAAAATTTCTGAGATGAACAGAAAGATAGGCGGCTGGGCTGAGGGCTTCGACCCGTTCTACGGTGCGCCTGTTATTCTTATTGTACTAGCTGACAAATCCTGCCCGACTTACATTTATGACGGAAGTCTTGTCATGGGAAATCTGATGCTGGAGGCAGAAGCACAGGGAATCGGAAGCTGCTGGATCCACAGAGCCAAAGAAGAATTTGAATCCGCAAAAGGCCAGGAAATCCTGAAGGATCTCGGTATCGAAGGTGAATACGAAGGAATCGGCCACTGTGTCCTCGGTTATGTTGACGGAGAGTACCCCGCTACGCATCCCCGCAAGGACAACTGGGTCTATTACGTGAAATAATGATACTTTTTAGCCTGATACAACCTGAAAAACGGTACTTACTCAAACAAATACGCATATTTCTTCATCTGGGAGAGAAGAATATCCCTTACCCGGTTCTTCTCTTCCGGAGAATATATGCTGATCTTGTCAAGCAGATCATTCACATCTTTCGCACGAAAATGGAACTTCAAATGATTCCCATACAGTTTTTCTGCCAGATCAAGCTGCTCATCAAAATCTGAACTGATCGTCTTTGCCCGGACTTCCTTCATCTGCAGATATACATCTTTTCCCAGTGGATAATCTAATGATGTATCTGCCAGCAGGCCTGCTCCATTGTCAAAAATTGGACTGTAGGCAAACTCCCCATCCCCGTTCATCATGATAGCAATATTATGAGTGTGACGATCCTCATTCAGGAAAAAAGCATCTATGGTAAACAGCTTATTCATATATGCACCAAAATCAGGAAGCTTTGTGACCCGTTCTACCTGTTCCACCAAAAAAGTCAGTCTTTTCTCTGGCTCCGGGATTTTGAAAACAGACTGATAAAGACTCTGTCCAAAAAAAGTTTTAAACAGCCTTTCCAGCGTAATCAACTGCCATCCTTCCCTCAGAAAATTATTACTCATCACCCCGGAATAAACTGATGCTTTATACTTGACCTGTTCAGGCTCATACAGGACAAACTCATCCTGACGCAGAGAAGATTTCATCAGGAGATGCGAGATCATATATTCTGCAAGCCCCTCATATCCCGTATAATCTGCTTTATACCATATTCCGTTGTTTTCCCATTTTAACTGATTTCCCTTGGAAGACTGTCTGTTATTCTGTCTTTCATCCTGCTCAAAAAGTTCTACCATCCCATTCCCCCATCTAACGTTCTATCTGGATCCAGAAATCATCCTCTGCCATTCTGCCCGCTGTCTTTTCTATGATCATAAGGGGGTCATAAAACGGCAGATCCAAATCCTGTAACACCAGTTTCATTTTATCCCTGCTGGCAGGAAAACATCTGGATTCCAGAAATTCTTCATACATCCTGTAGTCCGGATCCTCTACTTTACCAAATGCCCTGAACATAAGCTTATCCGTGTAATTGACAATGCGCACCCTCTGTTCCATTTCATTGACATCGATCAGTGTACAGGGCTTCTGCCGGTACATATACCAAAGTCTGAGAGGATACTCCCTTTTCGGAATCTGAAGCTGTTTTGGATAATCCGTACAACGATCCAGCATCTGAAGCAGCAAAACTACAGGCCCTGTAATATTCTCCTTACTGGTTTCCCAGCGCTCTACTGTTGATTTTGCGCAACAGATCAGTTCCGCAAACTCCCTTTGTGTCAGCTTCAGGCGTTTACGCAAAGCCCTGATCTCTTCCGCAGTTGTGTACGCCGGTACTGCAAAAAGCCTTTCTTTCATAAGTCCCTCCAAAGAGAAAAACCATTAAAATAAGTGTTTTTTCTTTCATTTTACCCTCATTTTAATGGTTTTAATCATTTCCGTCAATATTTATTCTTCCATCCACCAGCTCCAGTGCGCCGCATCGGCCCTATCCATGATCTGTGGCATATTCATATGTAATACCTTTTCGATAATGTACTGACCCAACGGCCTTGATTTCTTTAACAATTCCATGGCTGCTCCTTACTGGATCGACTCTTCCAATCAGATCTGGTGGATGCGCTATGCCGGTGGTATCGCAGAAACCGTTGGCTTTATTATGATATTCCTTATCCTGTTCACTCTGATTCCGGTACTTACCTTTGTACCTACTTATGTTTATGGCAAAAAGCATGGCGGCAACTTAAAGGTTTATGGTCTTGCCTTTGAAGACAAAAAGACTGCTCTTGCCTATATCGGAAAATCCGTTCTGTATGCCCTGATCCTCATCATCGTTTTATTCGCAGGACTCAGCATTACAGAAACTGTACTGAATGTGGAAATGGCAACCCCGATTTCCTGTATCCGTACCTTCCGTCTTGACAGACTGGCTTATATTGTAGAATACTGAATTGATTTTTTCCACCTTTTATCACATAATATTATTATAACGTTGAAAACAAAGTGAGGTATTCCATGCTTACCAATAAACTCGACATTACTAACCCGGCCGACCTTGCCCGTGAGGAAGAGCGTATCAGTAAAAAAAAGGCTATGGAACTGTTTGAAAAAGGCATTCTGGATTCTCTTCCTTCAGGCCGCTTTTCCACTCTGCAGACAATCCACAGATATCTGTTTGAGGATATTTATGAATTTGCCGGTGAGATCCGTACTGTAAATCTCGCCAAGGGGAACTTCCGCTTTGCACCGCTTATGTATCTTCGAGCAGCACTTGAAAATATCGAAAAAATGCCCCAGACCACTTTTGACGAAATTGTCGAAAAATATGTGGAAATGAACATTGCGCATCCTTTCCGGGAAGGAAATGGCCGGAGTACCCGCATCTGGCTTGACCATATTCTGAAAACAGAAATCCAGCAGGTGGTTGACTGGAGTAAAATCGATAAAGAAGACTACCTCCTTGCCATGGAACGAAGTCCCATCAAAGATATAGAGATCAAATATCTTCTGAACACTTCTCTGACTGATGAAATCAACAGCCGTGAAGTTTACATGAAAGGCATCGACCACAGTTATTATTATGAAGGTTATACTACATTCAAGGCGGAAGAATTATAAATTACTTACCGCCTTTTCTTTCTGCACTTTGTAAATCCGGAATATCCTTCTTACCTGACAGGGTGCGCTTTACTATCAGAAAGCAGTTAAACCGGTTTTACATTCTTTTATGGGCACTGTATTCGAGGAAATGTGCATATATTGACGTTGTTGCCATATCGGATATAGATAAAAAGGCGGTTATTGGCGAATGCAAATTTAAGAACGAGAAGATAGATAAGGGAATTTATGATACTCTGATCCGAAGAAGCAAACTTATAACAGCAAAGTATAAAATTTCAAAATATATCCTCTTTTCCTTATCCGGATACACTGACTGGTTTAAGGATCTGAAAGATGAAGATGTTTTACTGCTTACACTGGAAGCTCTTTATGAATGAGATCTATAAAAGCTCCCGGATATCAACCATTGGTTCATTGAGACTGTTTCTTGTCTACAGGATCCCGTCCTCATCATCTTCCCCATATTCCATTTCCCACTTCTCTTCATTCTTATCTGCCGTCTGCTTAAGCGCCCTGCCAAGTCCCGTCAGCGCAGAAAAAGGAGCAAACTGCGCTGCCCGGTTCATCCTTGACATCCTCTCATGCTTCTTGCTGGTGGGATGCGGCAGATCTATGATATCCTCATACGAATCCTTCATGATTTTCTGATTTCTCCTTTCCCTTATCCTTCTGCGCAGCTTCACCATCTGCTGTTCCGGCACGATGTCCCCCGATCTGCCCGTTCCGCTCTCTGGCAGTCGCGCCATCCAGAAAGCTCATTCCCTTCAACACAGCATTTTTCCCATACTTTTTTTTAATAGAAAGAAGCGCTTCCTGTACCTTACGCTCCTTTTGGAGCTCTTCCTTCTCCTGCTCCCGCTGCTGATCCTTTTCCTGATAATTGGTAAAAAGATCAAGCTGTTCATAGCTTTCTTCTTCCCGGATCTCTTCCTCACTGACTACGTGATTGGTCGTCACACTCATCCTTCTGACCAGAAGCTCCGGATTCACGATCCGGTCAAACAGGGTAACCGCAGCCTCTATGATCAGCCGGGATGATGCTGTCTGCCTCTTAAGATTTATGGAACCGTGAGCCGGCTTTGGAATCTGCCTTCCATAGCTGTCAGTCGTAATAGATCCCTTATATTTCTGCCGGATCTCTGGATCTGTCAGGCATTCAATATCATATCCTATATCCAGTACGATCTGGTCTGTCACCAGTCTCTTATCTACCAGATCAAGAGCCGCTCCGTCTGCCATCTCATGGATGACCAGCCTGGCTTTGTCGAAGGAATAAGGGCTCTGCAGCACCTGTCCGGAGCAGAAGCTGTTATTCTCCGGCTTATAAGCCTTCACATCTGCGATCGTACACGGTTCATATCCCCAGGCATGGTCGATCAGAAGCTCCGCGTTCACGCCAAAAAGCTCATACAGCAGATCTTCATTATGGAAATCCTCCGGCTTCCCGACAGAGCATCTGGCCACATCACCCATGGTGTACATTCCATTCTCTGCCAGCTTTCTGGCATAGCCTCGTCCTACCCGCCAGAAATCGGTGATCGGCTTATGATCCCATAGCTGCTGCCGATAGCTCCTCTCTGTCAGCTCTGCGATCCGCACACCATCTGCGTCCGGTACCACATGCTTGGCCACGATATCCATGGCGATCTTGCACAGATACATGTTGGAGCCGATCCCTGCTGTAGCTGTAATGCCGGTACTCCCAAGTACATCCCTGATCATGGTCATGGCAAGCTCATGTGCCGTCATGCCATAGGCCGGCAGATATCCGGTAACATCAATAAACACCTCATCAATGGAATATACATGAATATCCTCCGGTGCCACATATTTCAGATAAATATTATAGATAGCCGTACTGTGCTTTATATACCGCGCCATCTGAGGCGGTGCCACGATATAATCTATGGCAAGCTCCGGATGTGCCTTCAGCTCATCCGCAAAGTGTGATTCACCGGCAAACCTGCCTCCGGGCACTGACATGCGCCTCCTTCTGTTGGCCTCCTTCACCTTCTGTATCACCTCAAACAGTCTCGCACGGCCCGGAATCCCGTAGGTCTTTAAAGAAGGAGATACAGCAAGACAGATGGTTTTCTCGGTACGACCCGCATCCGCTACGACCAGATTCGTATTCAGAGGATCTAGATCGCGTTCGACACACTCAACAGACGCAAAAAAAGACTTCAGATCGATCGCAATATAGCTTTTCTCTTCCATACAGCAATTTCCTTCCGCTATTTCCTACTAAAATTTTAACACCGCATCAGTCAGTCTGCAATACAGATTCTCGTCTCCTTCTTCTCTGTAAGTTTCAAAAGTTCCTTCTACTACAACATCTGTATATTCCTCAGGATATTCGTCCGGATACTTATGGCTTCCATCTCCCCACACAAATTCCAGCCCCTGTACGCAGCAGGCTGTTGCATCCTGAATAATACAATAATAATAGTAGCTTTGCGTTGGTTCATAATAAGTTGCGTAAAAGCTTCCCTCCATCCGAAATGTCTTACCTTCATAATCTTCCGGCAGGATCATCATCTGATAAACTGTCGCATATACCATATCACTGCTCATTGCTGTCAGATCATAATCTACGGTAGTTTTCCCTTCCGCCATATCATCTGCTGCATCATTCGGTATGGCTGTTTCTTCTGGCCTTTCGACAGTGGGTGATTCCTCCTGCACTGTTCCATATACTTCCTCTTCAATTTGGCGAACGATCAGTTCTTCAACAGAGCTGGAACTGCTGACACCTTTGATCTTAGTATTTTTGTGCTTACATCCGGTTATCAGTGCAATACATAACAATATGAAAATACCTCTTTTTACAGATCTCATGCCTTGCCTCCTGTTGCTTTTCCCACCAGACAGCAGACAAGAAAAGCCACCATATCTGCTGCAACAATTGTAGAGCCTACCGGTGTACCAGCTAAAATTGATACAAGAAGTCCAATAACCGCACACAGCACCGACAGACATACAGAACAAACTGTAACGCTGAAAAATGTCCGAAATATCCGCATTGCGGACAGTGCCGGAAATATAACAAGTGCCGATATCAGCAGAGATCCTACCAGATTCATTGCCAGAACAATAATTACCGCTGTAATCACTGCTATCAGCAGATTATAAAAATCTGTTTTCATTCCGGTAGCCTTTGAAAAAGTCTCATCAAAAGTTACACAAAAAATCTTATGATAAAATAAAATAAAAATAACTACTACAATAACAGACAGCAGGCAGCATAAAGTAACCTGTCCCTGTGTCAGCGTCAGAATAGATGTCGAGCCGAATAATGTACTGCATACATCTCCGGAAAGATTAGGTCCCGTAGAAAATATATTCATAAGCAGATAACCTATTGCCAGCGCCCCCACTGAGATCATTGCAACTGCTGCATCTCCCTTTATCTTTGTATCCTGTCCTGTACGTAACAGTAAAATTGCACAAATTACAGTAACCGGCAAAATAAACAGCATATTATTTGTAAAATTTAAAACAGAAGCAACTGCCATTGCTCCAAACGCTACATGTGACAGCCCATCACCAATAAAAGAAAAACGTTTCAGCACCAGCGTAACTCCCAAAAGAGAGGAACAAAGTGCAATCAATATACCCACAATTAAAGCATATCTTACAAATGGATATTCAAAATAAAAGATTAATTTATCAATCAAAGTCCATCCTCCCTATAAACCGGCCTGATCTCTTTTTAATTTCAGATATTCCTGCTTTGTACCATAAAATACAGTCTTTCCCATGCACATAATATGGCTGGCATACTTAACTGCTGCCTCAATGTCATGTGATATCATAATAATTGTAACCTTTTCTTCTCTGTTTAACCGTTCAATAAGCCTGTACATCTCTTCAGTTGCTCCGGGATCAAGTCCTGATACCGGTTCATCCAGCAGCAATATCTTTTTTGTTGCACAAAGCGCTCTAGCAAGCAGAACTCTTTGCTGCTGTCCACCGGACAGTTCCCGGTAACATTTATTTTTCAGATGTGTGATCTGCAGCTTTTCCATCATTTTCTCTGCAGTTTTCTTCTCTGCTTTGTTATAAAAGGGACGAAGACCACAGTGGTTCTGGCATCCGGAGAGAATAATTTCTCTCACGGATGCCGGAAAATCCTTTTGTATTACTGTCTGCTGTGGCAGATATCCAATTTCATCACTTTTGACTCCTTCTCCAGTCAGAATTGATCCTCCGACTGGCTGCTGCAGATGAAGCAGAGTTCTCATCAGGGTTGATTTTCCAGAACCATTTTCTCCTATAATACACAGATAATCTCCCTGATTTACAGAAAAACTGATGTTCTTCAGAATAGCTCTGCCATCATAACCTATACTTAAGTTCCGACAAGTAATTTGTGCCATGATTCCTCCTACTGCAATGCTTTTTTCAGGACATTCAGATTGCTCTCCATGACTGAAAGATATGTAGTTCCATTTGCAACATCTTCTGAGGTTGTGGACTGCATGGAATCCAGTGCCAGGATACTCTGATTTTTATCCCTGGTATTCTCAATAATGGTTTTCGCTATTTTCTGATCCGATTTTTCAATCGTCATGACATATTTAAGTCCAAGCTCATCTACTTTTTCAGCCAGGAAAGAAATAGTTTCAAAGCTGGCTTCACTCTCGGCAGAGCAGCCCGCAAAGGCAGCATAGTAGCTCAAGCCGTAATCATCCACCAGATAACGGAATGGGAAACGGTCGCCAAACAGCAGCGTCTTCTGTGGAGCATCCTTTACTACATCCTGATAACTGGTATCAAGGGATGCCAGTTTCTCCTCATAAGCCGTTAAATTCGCATCATACATATCCTTATTTGCAGGATCTGCTTTTTCCAGTGCTTCTGCAATTGCCTTACATAAGGTTTCCGCATTTTTCAGAGAAAGCCAAACGTGCTCATCGTATTCCTTTTCCTCATGCTCCAGCATTTCATCTGCAATCTCAGTGCCGATCAGCGATGCCGGGTAGAAGGTTGGGAAATGCTTTCCTTCCTCAACAAGGCTATCAAACCCGTCTTCGCCAAAGTAGAGATGGAAGTGTTCCGGTTCCGCTGAAGAAATGTTGTGGTCACTGAAAACGATGTATGTCGGCGCATCGGCATCGCCGGACGCCTTCTGATATTTGTAACGTACCTGCTTGCTTCCGTCATCCTTGTGACGGATGTAAAAACCTTCGCTGTCATAGGTGGCGGTAGAAGTGCCGTCCTTGCGAGTATATGTGATCATATTCCCATCGATGCTGATTTTTTCAATATCAGTTTCGTAGGAAGCAATATAGGATTCCTTGTATTCTTCTGCAGTTTTCCTGCCGCTTTCCGCTTTCTTTTCCATGACTTGGTCTAATGTGCCATCCAGAACATACGGATAAACAGACTGCCAGTCACCTGACCAGTCAGACAGGCTTCTGTCCTGTACATCACTGTCGGCAAAATGGGAATATCCATGATTATGTCCTCCTTCAGCTTGCATGCCTGGCGTTGCTTCTTCTATTTTTACAGTATCCTTCAATACCTCTAACAGATTGATCACCTGCATATCCTTATTGACTGCTTCCTTCAGGGCATCCTCAACCCATTCATCTGATTCTCCGCCAACATATACAAAAATATCGCAATCAGATATTTTCATAATATCGTCTGCTGTCGTCTGATAGCTGTGCAGATCCACTCCATTATCAAGAAGCATTGTAAGATCAATATTGGAAATCTGATCTCCGGCAATCTGACGTACCCAGTCATATTCCGGGAATATCGTTGTCACAACTTTAAGCTCTGTTTCATTTTCAGTTGAATTGTCAGAATTTTTTTGACTGCAGCCAGCAAGACAACAAATTGCCATAACGGCTGCTATCAGTAAAGAAATGTATTTTTTCATAAAATAAAGTCTCCTGTTTTAAATTTTCCTAAAAAAAGGTACAAAAAACAGAAGGTACTGTGATATCATCCATCCTGTACCCTTCTGTTTATATAGGCTTTATTCAATCGTTCAATCTTACCTTCTGACTTACAAGAGATGTTGTGTATACACAGAAAAGACAAACAGGCAGAAGGATACCATTCCACACAGGCAGCATGCTAACAATAGCATTCCCTATATTTCCTGTACCAAGATTTCTTAATGTCTGCTCCGCCTGATGAATACAGGCACAGACAGGACAGTTCTCACCTGTACAGTTATGATTTTCTTCTTTTATGATATAGAAAAGAGAAGCCGCTGTGATAAATACCAATAATATACATATAACGAATGAAGCTGTTTTTTTCATATTATGGTTCATTGATTCCCGGCTCCTTTCCTGTAATCATGTCAGATCTTCAGCTCTGTTCCATTCTGCACTCACTGCAAAGTCCATAAAATACTGTACGCAGCGGATTCATCTCAAAGTCATGATGTTCCAGCATATGTTGCTTCAGGTTTTCCACCTCATCACACTGCAAATGGATTAGTTTTCCACATTTTTCACATTTACAGTGATAACACACGGCTTGGCTTTCTTCCTCATCTCCCGTGTACTCGAAACAGGCACTGCTCGTTCCATCCACAACATATTTTGCTACCAGACCCTCACTGACCATTTTCTCCAGCTGACGGTAAATAGTTGTCGTCCCTACCGTTATACCTCTGATTTCAAAATAGTCACAAATGTCCTTTACTGTCACATGACTGCCCTGTACAGATTTTAAGAAGGCAAGTAATTCGGTCATTTGTTTTGTTTTGTATTGTGCTCTGGCCAAATTAACCCTCCCAATTTGAAAATCATTTTCATATTAGCACAAAGAATCAATTTGTCAATACCCTGTTATGCTCCAATTCTCGGACTTCCTCCGGATCCCCAATCTCCAGATCCTTCAGCAGAACCGTATTCCCCTTTTTCACAAAGATCAGCGGGAGTGCTGCAAGAATAGCACAGGTTACCGAGTACAGATAACGATATCCGATAAATTCCATGACTGCACCGGAAAGAACCGGTGTAATGATCTGTGCTGACATACTGGCAGTATAATAATATCCGGTGTAACGTCCCGTGGTTTTCTCACTTGCCACCTCCATGATCATAGACACATAAGACCGATACCGATATAGGTTGTTACCTTTCTTCCTATCCTGCAGGAAAGATTTGCCATTGGCATATAGGAGACCAGCGTTACCATTGTGGCAACAAGCTGGAAATTAGCGAAGCTTCCACCGCCTGCTCCCCACACCTGTCTGGCATATTTGCTGAATGCAGAGGTTACTGCATTGGATGCCATAAAGTAAAAAAATACGCAAGGCAGAATCGCAAGCAGAGATCTCCGAACCGTCTTATCAGATTCCTTTTCCTATCCACCCTCCTCGGAAAGCTCAATTTCCTCCTCCGAGATTCCCATGGCAAGGCTTTCTTCATGCATCCTTTCCACTGCCTTCCTTTCCCAGAAAAATACTGCAAACAGAACCGTACAGAAAACGAGGATCTCTGGAACAATAAGAAATACCGGCAGATAACTGGGATGCTCCACATCAGATACCGCAAGGGAAATACTGACCAGCACGATAATGCCTGCAGCTGCTGCCATGAGAGCGTTAAAAGCATCTGCCTTTGCCCGGACAGGACGTGGCGTCACATCCGGCATCAATGCCACACAGGGACTGCGATAAGCGGACAGCACAATAAGCAGCAGGAAGAGCACTACAAAGAAAAGCGGCAAACTTGCCATTCTTTCAGCAGCAGCCAGAAACGGGATCAGTAAAGCTGCCAGCAGGGAGCCAATGATAATAAAGGGGGTACGTCTTCCCAAACGGCTGTGACAGTGGTCACTAAGACTCCCAAAAAGAGGAAGCAAAAGCAGGGCACAGATATTATCAAGTGCCATAACTCCCCCTGCCAGTGTATCTCCAAGGTGAAAGGTATCCCGGAGGATCAGCGGGATGATTCCGTCATATGCCTGCCAAAAGGCCAGTGCTCCTTCAGACGGTTTTCCGTATGCTCTGCCACAATATCACAATAACGGAAAAGCTCTGTTTCATAAGCTCCCGGATTATTTTCATGGAATGTCAGCAGTCTGCCGCCTCTGTTTACGCCTGGTCCATAGCAGGCAAAACCGCAGGATGGCGTATACCCGAGATCTATTCCATCTACCCGTCCCACGAAATCATTCTTATGGTCATGTCCGCAAAATACAGCCATAACCCTTCCATTTGCTCGAAGGATATCAAATTCTCCTGCATTTCGTTCTGGAACACAGACGGGCTCATTCGCGATTACATGCCGGCACTTTCTGTATTCGGGTAAAGGAATATGCTGAAACAGCATGGATGGCAGCTTTTCACCGGCAAGACGCCCCCTTAGCCTGCTCCTCATTGGAAATACCACACTGGATATCATGGTTCCCAAAGGTGACCGCATAAGGAATCCTGCGCCTTTCCATATGATCTGTCATCATTTTTATATAAATTGCATAAAATTAGTAACGATTTCTATTATTATATTCTATGTTTTTGTATATATCTTTATTGGATGAGAAAGTATATAATATAACTATCAAAAATAAAATTGAAATAAAGAAATGGAGGATATGCTATATGTCAGGATTATATACGATTACATTAAATGGTGTCAGTGAAGAGGTTTACAATAAGGCTGCCGATTATATTCAGGCTCATGCAATCCGTCTGAATTACAGACCGGAGGTTTCTACGATCGACTGCGAATTCCCGGATGATCTGAATCCCGCCAAAGCTCCTGAATTAAGCGAAGCTGTTATCCGGAAGGTACATCAGCAGCTTTAAGCAAAACAGCCATTGATTTGAAGAAATCATAACCCTCCCCGATCCCGATGATTTCCGGAAATAAATCCGGAGATCATCGGGATTTATTTTCCGGGAAATTTACGGCGAGTCTTTATGAAAATTTTATAGATTTGCCAGTGTAGACATGTATTTATAAATTAAATATAATAAAACGATAAACTGACCATAATATATTGCTGTTCAATTGATTTTATGATATGATATATACACAATTCAAGTTAAGCATATTTTATCTGTTGTTGTCAGGCCAGCTCAGACTGGCATCTAAATCTGAAATCTATGCTTATTTTCAAAAGAAAACATATAAGCGGGAGGTTTCAGGAGATTTTAAGTAGAAAGATTATCTGTCATCATCTGGATTTCCCGGCAGAAGGAGGATGGATGGAAACAAATGATCTTGTAGCGAAGAATTTTGAAACAGATCCGGATATGCTGCTTCACAAAGCCAGCTATGTCGGAGGCATCTACAGGGAGCAGTACGAAAAGAAGACACAGAATAGATTTCCGGTGATAGAGCTGGTTCTTTACTGGGGAAAAGGGAAATGGACCGGAGGCAGAAGCACCCATGAACTGTTTGAGGGTAAGAAGCTGCCGGTCAGGACAATGTCCTATGTGGATGACCTGAAGCTTCATGTATTTGAACTCAGAAACCTGCCAGAAGAAGTAAGACGGCTGTTTCAGAGTGACATGCGCATTGTGGTTGATTATCTGGCAGAAGGAAAGGACTACCGGTCAGAGCAGAGGGTGGTACATAAGGAGGCTCTGATCAAGCTGCTAAGAGTACTCTCCGGAGATGAGAATGTAGAGGACACGGAGACCATACTTCAGGAAATGCAAGTGAAAGAGGAGGATGAGATCAGTATGTGTGAATTATTTGACCAGTATGTCAGAAAGGGCAGAAAAGAAGGACTAAGAGAAGGAAGGATTGAAGGAAGAGCAGAAGTAATACCTGCCATGATCCGAACCTGTAAGCGGTTTCATATAAGCTATC
>OLRZ01001863.1_pt1 | contig 13267 bp, 10 predicted proteins | sample 1671931 | NCBI WGS metagenome assembly OLRZ01 (sample SAMEA3136627, study PRJEB25190) | human gut metagenome | reverse complement strand
TCGGCATCGGCCTTTTTTAATAAAAAGTAATCTGCGACCTGAACGGCAATCATTGGAGCAAAAACAGATCCGATCAGATACAGGAAATTGGTAATGTTATCCATCGGATAAACAATCGCTGCAACCGTTCCGATCACTGTAACCACAATCGCTGCCCATTTCTCCTTGATTCTGGAAGAAATGGATAAAGATGGCAGCCCCCATACCGATCATATACATAAAAATGCTGACAAGACTGTAAACCACAACGCTGACAAGCGTTGCTGCAAACGGCTTTTCGGCTTCTCTGGTATAATCGCTGATCAGCGGCAGCCACGAAAGTGGCATGGCTACGGCAAGCTCTACGGCTGCGCCAAACGTCAGGCTTCCATCATCTACAATTGCAGCCATGCTTCCGGAACCAAAAAAGATCACCTTAAAAAGCACTAAGGACAAAATAAAAAGCGCGGTCATGGCTACGGTATTGAGCTTTCCCAGATTCGTAAGTCCGATAAAAATCCATACCACAATCAAAACACCTATGATAATCGCCCAAACCCAGATGCCGGTACGTAAAACACCATCCGCTGCGAGCGCGCCATCGTAAATCATGATTGCGGTCCATCCTACAAGCTGCAATACATTTAATATCGCAAACAGCAGGCTTCCCCGCTCACCAAAACTCATTTTTACGGTTTCCATAGCACTCTTACGCTCTTTTGCGCCAATCATTCCAGCGGCAAACATCATCAGCCCGCCGATCAGATGACCCAGCAAAATTGCTGCCATTGCTTTTCCAAAACCAAGCGGTGCAAAATAAGTACCAGTCAGAATTTCTGCCAGAGATACTCCTGCACCAAACCAAATCAATCCGTTTGAAAAAACGGAAGTTCTTTTTTCATTCATCGCACGTACTCTCCCTCTATTGCAAATGCATGGTTCATAGGTCCGCTTCCTTTTCCAAGATCAAGCATGGCGGCAAGTGCGCCGGAAATATAATTTTTCGCATATCTTACGGAAGTTTCCAGATCTCTCCCTTTCGCAAGGTTTGATGCAATCGCAGAGGAAAGCGTACAGCCGGTTCCGTGTGTATTTGGATTGTCAATCCGCTTTCCGTGGAACCATACCGGCTCTTTTCCTTTCTGGAACAAAAGATCATTGGCATCATTTAACTGATGTCCGCCTTTTAATAAAACAGAACAGCCTAACGTATCACAGATGGTTTCTGCGGCTTTTTCCATATCCTGCTCGCTCTTTATTTCCATGCCGGAAAGCACTTCTGCCTCCGGGATATTTGGCGTAATTACCGTTGCAAAAGGTAATAATTTACTCTTTAAGGTACTGATGGCATCCTCACTGATGAGTCTTGCTCCACTGGTGGCTACCATCACCGGATCTACGACAATATTTTTGGCGTGATACTCGGTCAGCTTCTGCGCGATCGTTTCGATCAGTTCACTCGAAGCGACCATTCCGGTTTTAATCGCATCCGGATGGATATCCGTAAAAATACTGTCCAACTGCTCTGCCAGGAATTTTGGAGTTACCTCCATAATATCTGTTACGCCGGTCGTATTCTGGGCGGTCAATGCCGTAATTGTGCTCATCGCATACACGCGGTTTGCGGTCATGGTCTTGATATCTGCCTGGATGTCGGCGCCTCCGCTGGAATCACTTCCAGCAATTGTTAATGCTGTATACATATACATCCTCCTTATCGTATTATGCATTAATTTTCTATAGCGGCCGAAGGTGGTGCCCCCGATCTGCCGCTTGTGGTGCAGCGTAAGCTGCATCACCTACGTACATCGCTTCCGCGTAAGCGGAACTCTCATGCGATGTGCTCCTTGTAGTGCAGCGTAAGCTGCATCACCTACGCAGTTTTCTGCAAAATAAAACAGGAATCCCGTTTTGGATTCCTGCGCGCAAACGATTTTTCACCGTTTCTGTTTCCCTACGTTGGCATTATCCAAATCAGGTTCTGGGTTAAAGCATTTGCTTACTCTCAGCCCGCTTGTGCGAGCACCCCGTTTTATGTTTTATAACATTTCTATTATACACACCGTTTCCGGAAATGCAAGGTTTTTCCAATTGAGTATAAAATTCATTTTAGAACTTTTTAAAGGCTTTTTTATTCCGTTTGGGCGAGGTGGCTTATTTACTTATCCAATCACCACTTTACAATCTTTCTTATAGCAGGCAATCCCATATTTGATGAAATTGCGCATTCCATCCTGCTTCAGTTTTGCCACATAATCTTTCGCTTCGATCTGCTTTAATGCCTCAGTGCATGCCGCATCCATATCACCATCCTCGGCATACTTTAATTCAATTACGATTCCGGTTCGGTTCTCCGGTGCTTCCACAAGGATGTCACTGTAGCCGATTCCGGATTCCGCATTGGATTTCGTAAGCCAGCTTGCTTTATAACCGAGAAGCCCCAGCAGAATACCGTGGTAAAAGTTTTCCTTCTTTTCTTTTGCAACTGCGGTATCCCTTATACTGATCGTATTCCACAGATAGTCGCCAAAAAGCAGTTCAATTTTTTCCGGATTTTTCTCTAAAAATGCATTGCAGAATTCTTCAAGTGTTTTTCCATCATTTCTGGATACATCACGAAACCACTCCCGGATTTTCTTGATAAAAAGGTTCCTTATCTCTTTATTTGGAATCGACAAACGATATCTGCCGCTTTCGGTGCGCCCCTGCTGTGTCAGATAACCGGTAGTAAAAAGCACACTCCAGAGGTTTTCAATTTTGTTATCCAGCTCGTCATAGGTGAGTTCCTGGGAGACTTCTTTCTCAATGCATTCTCCTGCGATCAACCGCTCAATTTCATTCTTTGTGCGAGTATCTGCTTTGTCAATAAATCTACGTACAATCGCATTTCCGCTGGAATTTGACCAGAAATCCTCTGGCTCAGCGGTCAGATCGTATTTCAGCTGTTCAACATAATTGATCACATCCCACGGGCAATATACATCTGCCTTTCCAAAGTGATAGCCATCATACCATTCCTTCGTTTCCATAAAATGTGACGAAAGTCCATAATCTTCCAGAAGCATTTTTACTTCATCATCCGTAAATCCAAACTGCTCATCAAACCTGGCATCCAGAAGGGAAAGCACCTTAAAATTATTAAGTCCTGTAAAAATACTTTCCTTTGAAATCCGCAGACACCCCGTTAAAACCGCGAACCGTAAAAAATCATTCGTCTTTAATGCCTGCCCGAAAAGTCCCCGGATCAGCGCAACCATTTCCCGGTAATAGCCATTCTGAAATGCCTTATCCAACGGAACATCATATTCATCTATGATAATAATCACTTTCTGGTCAAAATGCCGGTACAAAAGCTCCGACAACAATCGAATACTATCCGTCAGATCATCCGGCTTTCCTGCCAGAAGCTGCGCAAACTGCGCAATCTCCTCGTCAACCAGCCTATCACTGTTCTTTAACTCATAGTGCCTCCGGGCCTCTGTTCTTATAATTGTAGTAACACGGGTCTGTGCTTCCTCAAAAGTCAGTCCATCCACGCCCTTAAAAGAAAGAAAAATCACCGGATATTTTCCCATATATTCCGCACACATTTCTTTATTTTTTGAAATATATAGTCCCTCAAATAAAGACGGATCTACACCTGTCTCAAAAAAAGCGCGCAGCATACTCATATTCAGTGTTTTTCCAAAACGGCGCGGACGGGTAAAAAGATTTACTTTCCCCCAATTTTGTAAAAGCTGCTCTATGAGCTTCGTCTTATCCACATAGTAAAATCCTGATTTCCGAATTTCTTCAAAGTTTTCAATTCCGACCGGCAATTTTAAGGTACTGTTCATCAAAGCCTCCACAAATACTTTGTTATATAACTAACCATAGTATAACGGTTTGGCTTATAAAATACAATCATATCTAAAATGACACTGGAGGGATTCGAACCCTCAACTTCGGTTTTGCAAACCTATGCCTTACCAGCGGCCACAGAATCGTCGGATTGTTTGCCAGCCCTCTGGCAATTGCGGCACGCTGTGACATACCGCCGGACAACTGGCTCGGATAACTGTTTTCGAATCCTGCCAATCCTACAAGTTCCAGATGTTTTTTTACTTTTTCCGCATCCACTGTGCCCCACGATGGTAATGAATTCTCCTTTTTTTACCTGCAGATTGATGTCATGCAGCACCTCCATCGGCTGTTTGTTCACCAGAAACTGTTTGTTCAGGTGTGTGACCTTAATAATGTCTTCTCTTGCTGTTTCCATTCCTGCACCTCCTTGTTTGAACATCCTTTGAAGTATCACAATGTCTCGTTGATGTTGACTGCATTATATATGTGTGTGTATGCCAATAGCAAAGGCTATTCGTGAAATCGTTTGCACGATTTCCATTTTTTCCCTGTATTCATATTAAATTAATATGTTTTAAATTTTATGTGAAATATACCGAAAAAATAACGATTCCAGCAAGTTTTTCACTTGCATGGAATCGTTTTGGTTTGTATTTAAGATATGAATTTTTAGATAGAAACGTACAATTTGTGAAATCGTTTACACCTTGAAAAATGGGGCTATTTCTGTAATTTCTGCAGTTTTTGCAACGCAATTACAGGCTTTCCTGCATCATCCATCAGTTCCATAAAGGTTCCCCAGCCATTTTCGTCATTATTCTCACAGCGCATAAAGGGCTCCCAGTAGAAAAATCCGCTACATGCCGGCACGCTTTGGATAAGCTGTATCAAATGCTGCAGGCTCTCCTGCTGCCCCACAGGGCTTGCCGGATATCCAGCACACTGCTCCTCTTTTTCCCCGAAAAAGCTTCCTTTGCTTCTGCGGAATGGATGCGCAAACTCTGCAACATTTAACTCTTTGCCATACTTTTGTGACAAGCGCTGCAGACAATCCTCAAAATCAGAAAAACTGCCGTGAATATAAGGATAGTACGATAATCCGATCACATCAAAATCTGTCATTCCCTGGGCCATCATATGGTCAAACCATTCTTCATAATATGCATATGTAGCACCTTCATCCAAGTGAATCATAAGTTTTGTATCTGCATTCACCTTGCGCGCTGCTGCTATTCCGCTATTGACAAGTTTTGCAAGATTTTCCCATTTCGGGACTTTCGCCACCGGAAAAAGCATTCCATTTCGGATCTCATTGCCAATCTGGATCATATCCGGATACACATCCGCTTCTTTTAAGGCAAGAAGTGCCTGCTCCGTAAATGCAAAAAGCTCCTGTGCCATCGCATCCACGGACAAATCTTTCCACGCCTTCGGAATATTCTGGTGCTCCGGATCTGCCCACCAGTCAGAATAATGGAAATCCAGCAAATAGGGAATGTCCAGCTTTTTTAACCGTTTTGCCATTGCAATCGTTTGCAACAAATCACAATATCCGCCAGATTCCGGTATATTTTGCGGCGCATTCCACAACCGCAGCCGCCCATAATTAAATCCTTTCTTTTTCCCATATTCCAGCACATCAATTTCTGTGCCATTTTCATCGTAATACCGATACCCCTTATCTTTCATTTCCGGATATGAAGATACATCCATCCCTATAATCATTTCCTGCCTCCTCATCTATACACACTCCTCAAACGCACAAATACTAGAAAGCACTTTCCCATGTTCATCAAACAATGCCTGATTTTCCCACTCATTTCCCTGGCCTTTTTCTACACCGACGCCTTTTTTGCAATACCACACCGGTTCCCAGTAAAAGACTCCACTTCCATTTTGCGCAGCTTTCACCTCACAAAGCACACGCGCAAGCACGGCTTTTTGGTTTTCCACGGAAGGAGGAAGTCCCATCTTTTCCATCGTAAGCTGCCCTGTCACAATGTTTGGCATTTCATCGTGGGAGGCGTCTGTATAGGGAAACGCTGTTTCCATAACAATAACTGGCTTGTGAAATTTATGCTCAATGTTTTCCATGTTGATGCGCAATTGTTCATAAGATCCCGCCCAAAACGGATAATACGACAATCCAATCTCGTCAAACGTATGCAATCCATTGGCAAATAATTCGGTAAAAAACTGCTCTGTGCGCGGCATATCCGCACCACACTCCACATGCAGTACCGTGCGCATCTGTAACCTGTTCTTTTCACACACAGCCCTCACTGCGGAAAGTCCTGCGTTTAAAAATATGGCAAGCTTCCGGGGATGTTTCAGGCTTCCGTATTCCCATAACATTCCCTTTCCGATTTCATTTCCGATCTGCACCATATCCGGGGCAGCACCGGCATCTGTCAGCGTCTGCAATACTTCGCAGGTGTATGCATAAACCTGGTGCTCCAGCTCGTCTGCTGACATTCCCTGCCACTGCACCGGAATGGTCTGTGCCTTCCAGTCCGCCCAAAAGTCACTGTAATGGAAATCCAAAAGGAAGCCCAGCCCGCGCGCTTTGATCCGTTTCGCCATAAGAACTGTATGTGGCAGATCGCAGTAATCTCCACCATCGAACGACCGTGTTGGCTGATGAAACAGCCGTAACCGTATATAGTTTACGCCATGCCCCTGCAATATGGCAAGTGCATCCGCCTCGTTCCCGTTGAGATCATAAAATTTTGCACCGTAATCCTCCATCGCCTGCAGCGATGAGACATCGGCTCCCTTGATGAATTCCATAGTATACTCCGTCTCTTACTTTTTAATAACTACCTTTTTGCCGCAATTGGTTTTTGTAAAATATTTCACGTATTTTGCATACTGCTTCTTTGCATTTCCCTTTAATTGAATCGTTGTAACTGCTGATCCTTTCAGACAGTTTTTCACAGATTTTTTTGTCAGTTTTCCGCTCTTAAGCGTAATCGTTTTTAACTTTTTCGCACCGGAAAATGCACCCTTTTCGATGCTTGTAATATTGCTTCCAATGACAACAGTTGTCACTGTTTTGTTATTGGCAAATGCCTTTGCATCAATAGATGTTACCTTATAGGTGACACCGTCAATTTTTACCGTCGCAGGAATTATTACCGTTTTTTCCTTTGTCTTTCCAGCTTTGTATACAACCGTTTTCTTTTCTGTATTTGTTACAATATAGGCTGCCTTGCTGTTGGAAATGGTAGTGCCTTTTTTAACTGTATTTTCTGTCTTTCCAGTGTTGTCTGTTATATCCGTATTATCCTTTTTCTGGGAATCGTCCTTTTTATCTGTCGGTACGATAGTGGTTTCTGCATTTCCGCCACTTGTACCTCCGTTGCTGCTGTCATCCTTCTTTGCAAGTTCCCCAGATTTAATCAAGGTGATATTATCACAGACTACCCATGCGCCGAGTTCATTTGCGGTACATGCAATTCTGGTTCCCACTTTAACCGAAACTACATTTGCATCCAGTTCCACATTGACTGTTGCCTGATAGAAGTCTTTCCAGACATTGTGAATCTCGATCCCTGTACTGCATGTTTTGGTAGTTCCATCCTTATAAGTAATCACCGCATACAAAGCTGCATCCTTAGACACCTCTGCAATACCAGTTCCCTGATAATATGCAGACAGCGCATATACACCATCCGGAATCTGCTCCTTTGTGATTTCCTGCTCGATAGCAAAATCCATAGATTCCTTACTCCATCCGGTATAATAATATATTCCCTTCTGTGCATTGGAAGAATTTTTATCCACCTTTGGATAGCCAACATCCTCTCCCAGATAATTAATCAGGTTCCATCCCTGTGCATCTCCAGTTTCAAAATCCCCATTTGTAATATAGCTTTTTCCTTCAATCGTTACATTGCAGCTGGTTGTCCACGTTCCTGCCGGAACTAAAACCGTTTTTCCACTTAATTTATCTGTATAGGTAAAGGCATCCACGGAACCACTTACCTGATAATCTCCATAGGTTGCGGTCTTTAATGCATCGACCTCCTCCTGCTTCCAGGTCACTGGAGCCTCCATGGTACTATCATCATTTAAAGTAACCGTAACGGTTTCCGGAAGCTGTGGGGTTTCCATATAGTTCATAACCACGCTTGTCTTTGCAACACGCTTTACCTTTGTCGATCCGACTGCGCCTGTGTATACCCACTTGTATACATTCAGCGAAGGAAGCACCTTTCCATTAAAATCGAAAAATGCCTGATTATCCCATGTGCCTCCACCACGCTCATTTTCTGCAATTTCCGGGTCATAATCTTTAGAATAAACGGTTCCCCAGCCACTGCCGTTTAATTTCCATGCCAGTTCATTTTTTGCGGCTGTACCGTCCTTGTCAGTCGCATCGGCATAGTTATTTACCGGAATCCAGGCTGGTTCCCAATAAAATGTACCAAGTCCGTTTTCTCCTATTGCAGAGATTGCAGCAATCGCGTCTCTTATAGCTGTTGCCTGTCCCTCAACGTCAATCGTATAATCATAGTTTTGATCTCCAGCACCAGAATATACGACGTTTCCATAGCTGTCACCATCCTCCATGGTCCATGCATAGGAGATTTCGGCAACCATGACCTTTTTATTAAATTTATCAGCAATTCGCTGTAAATTTTCCTTCAGTGTCGTTGCAGAGCCATGCCAGAACGGATAAAAAGAGGTTGCAAAAACATCATAATCTACACCTGCGGCTTCCAGCCCTTCAGCTCTTTTATACTGATAATCCTCACTCTGCGGATCTGTAAAATGCAGTGCTACTAAAATTTCATGTTTTTTTTCTTGGGAAACCTTGCGAACTGCTGCACTTCCGGCCTTTAACAACTGATATACGTTTGCCTCGTCCGTCTCTCCTGCCATACCATTGTTGATCTCATTTCCTACCTGTACCATACCAACATCCACACCAGCATCCAGCAGGGTATTAAGACTCTCCTCGGTAAATTCTGATAGAGCACTGGTCTTTTCCTCTAAACTCATACCCTCCCACTGCTTTGGTACACGCTGTTTCTTTGGGTCTGCCCAGAAATCGCTGTAATGGAAATCGATCAGCACTTTCATATGGTGATCCGTTGCTTTCTTTCCGATGATTGCTGCGGTTGCCACATCGCAGACACCGGCACCATATACCTCCCGGTATACCTGTGTGTCTGGATCATCCACAAGACAATACTGCTGCACGCCATTGACGCTAATGCCTGCCTGCGTTACCGCTGCTGCCTTGTATTCAGTGGTTCCGTCTGCTCCAACATATTTATAATTGCCATCCTCATCCCATGGAAATGGATCGTTCCAGACACGAAGCCGCACATAATTGACTCCTGCATTTTCTAACAAGTCAAATAAATCTGTCTCGTCTCCTTTTTCATCGTAATACTTTGCGCCACTCTCTACCAGACTTAAGTAGGAAGACACATCCACACCATTTACAAAATCCTTAGAAAGTCCATTCACCTTCTGTACTGTAATCGGTGCATTCTGCACTGCTTCCTGCTCCTGCTCGAAAGTAACATTTTGTAAGGTGCCATTTTCCTGTGCATAAACCACCGATGTGCTCTGTGGCACACTGGTGAGCACCAGTCCCAGTGCCAGTCCAGCACTGATTAGTTTTTTCCAATTTTTCATATCATTTCCTCATTTTATCTCGATTTGTCGAATCCTTCATGAGTACCTCGTACCCCTGCAGAATCCGTTTCTTTGCTTCTTTTCCCTGTAATAAATCATACAGCACCCCGGAGGCGGTCCGCGCCAGTGCCTGAATATCCAGGTTCACGCAGCTGATCGGCGGGTAGTATTCCTCCAGCACGCTACTGTTGTAAAAGGATGCCACCAGGATATCCTCCGGAATACGCACCTCGAATTTGCGCAATGCGTTGAGCACATTCAGACAGATATTATCATCCATACAGACAATACATTCTGCTCCTGCCTTGAGCATCTGCTCCGTGCAGCGCTCTGCCACATCTGCGTAACCGGTTTCTTCAAATAAAAAACTTTTATCAAAGTCCAGCCCCAGCACTTCATATGCCTGTAAAAATCCACGCCAGCGGCTCTGGGTGACGACATGTGTGCGGTTTGCGCAAAACAGCGCAATATTGCGCACGCCCTGCTGCAGGAGCCGCATCGTCAGCTCCTTACAGCCTCCGCGCTGATCCACGTCAATCTGGTAGAGCGTATTGTCATCGTAGCTGCCAATCGTCACAAACGGCACGCCCTTTTCCTGCAAAAAGCGGATATCCAGCGCATTGTCCAGCGTCCGCGACAAAATCACACCATCGCATTTGTGCTGCTTAATCACTTTTTTCAGTGGCTCGATATCATCCTCGCTGGTTTTTGCAACCAGTACCTGATACCCCAGAGGCTGAAAGAAATCGTAAGCTCCCATAATCACCTGTGAAAAATAAGGCAGCAGACCATAATTGCGCTCGCCCGCTACCGTAACAAGAATATTTCTCGTTTTCCGTGCGGTATAAGGACGCCTGCGTACCGCGGGTGCGGCATTATTTGCCTTTATATACTCCTGTACCCTCTGCCGGGTCGCATCTGACACTCTGCCTTTTCCGGAAAGTGCTCGGGACACCGTTGTCGAAGAAAGTGCTAATTCCTCTGCAATTTGTTTAATTTCCAGCTTCTTCGACATCGGCTTTCCTCCCCGTATCAGATCTGTTTATAAATCCTTCTGTTCCATGTATACTTTATACTGTGTGTTAAATTCATCACAAACCTTCTGGATGCCCGCATCCTCTAACTGCTTTTTGAAATCCTCAAAGGTTTTTTCGGTATCATCTCCGTAGATTCCAAGGGCAAATGCCATCTTGTACTCATCCACCAGAGACTGTACCACGGTAAACTCTGTCTGTACTTCACTCGGATCGAAGGTAAATCCAGTCTGCTGTGGTACATATTCCATTTCCTCATTGTGCTTGTCAATGGCAATCTGACGCTCGTCTAAGCCCGACTCGTCCGGCTCATCCTGACGGTTGATCGCCCATGCCCAGTTGTTCCAGGTATAACCATCTGCATCGTCCAGTGTCGTGCGGGTTCCATCCTCATTAAGCTGATAATGCTTGCCTTCGATTCCACCAAGCAGCAGACGGTTTAAGTTCACATCGCCCTTCATATAATCCAGAACCAGTGCAGCACGTTCCGGATCTTCTGATTTTTCTGTAATCGCGATCGCATCTACCGCATAGCTTCCGCGGTTTCTCTTGACATCCGGTGTCACATCATAAGCTGCATAGGTTCCATTTCCGGAATCCTCCAGATTCTTGCCAGCGGTAAAAATGGAAGAATTCCATACAAACGAACCGCTTGTTCCATTTTCAAAGTATGCCTGTGCATCACTGGTGTCGTTGATTGCATCGGTAGACCATACCCCGGATTTTGCGAGATCTGCCATGGTCAGGCAGTAATCTTTATAAAAATCTGAAGTATACAGATACCAGATATCATCCGTGGACGGTGCTGCATCACTATTGTTTGCATAATATTCAAAATCATATCCTTCTGTCACACCCTGCACCCCTTTGGACTGTCCATAGGTGGTCAGAAGCTGCTCCCTGTTTGCATTCGTATTGAGTGCAGTCACACCGGTTTCTGACTGCTTTTGTGCAAGTTCTTTTAAATATTTGACATAATTATCCCAGCTATCCGGCACGGTCAGATTGTATTTATCAATCAGATCCTGACGCACAGCCACCTGATTATATGCTGTAAAGGTTGCCTTGGATTTCGGCACTGCATAGATTGTATTGTTAATCGAAATCTCATCCCAGCTTTCATCTGGCTGCTGGTCATAAGAAAGCGGCATATACTGCTTTAACCAGTCACGGTCTAAAATTTTAAATGCACCGTTGGCTGCTTCTTCATTATAGTAGCACCAGGACGCGGTGTAAATCAAATCCACCGAATCTCCTCCTGCCAGAAGCAGACTGTACTTTGTGCTGTAGTCGCTCCAGTTTAAAAACTCCAGATCCAGCGTCGTATTTAAGTTTGGTTCAAAATACTCGGAATTTGCCTTCTCCAGCACTTCATCCATATCCTCCGGTGTATCCCCAAGCACATACATGACAACTGTTTTCTTTTCGGACAGGTCATACCCCTTTCCCGCATACGGGCTGTCACTGGCAATTCCTTCATCCCCTGTGCTGCTACTGCTGCCCGACTGTGTCGCATCCTTTGTTCCACTGCTGCCACAACCTGCCAGCCCCATCAGCATGGTTGTTACCAGTACAGCACTTACCATTTTTGCTACGTGTTTTCTTTTCATTGTATTTCCTCCCTATAAAAATCTATCTGAAAAGGTTATCCCTTTACAGCTCCAAGTGTAAGTCCTTTTACAAAATACTTCTGTAAAAATGGGTACAACAGCACGATTGGTCCGGTCGCAATAACTGTCATTGCAAGTTTTAATCCTTCGGATGGCATCTGTCCTACCTGTACCCCGGTCTGATTGGCAATGCGCTTTAATGCCTCTGAACTGTTTAGAATGTTCTGCAGTGTATATTGTAAATTCCAGTTGTCACTGTTGCTCATAAACAGCATGCAATTATACCAGTCATTCCAGTATGCCAGTGCAATAAAGAGGGTCAGCGTAGCCACAAGCGGCTTTGCCATCGGCAGGATAATCCGCAGATAAATATAGAAATCTCCTGCTCCGTCGATTTTTGCTGCCTCCGTAATTTCAAAAGGAATCCCTTTCATAAAACTTTTGGCAATAATCATGTTCCACACGCTGAAGGCGCCGGGGATCAGGACTGCCCACATGGTGTCCAGCATTCCCAGATTGCTGATGAGCAGGTAGGTGGGAATCAGGCCGCCGCCAAAGAACATGGTGATGACAAACAGCGTGTTGAGCAGGCCTTTGCCTTTGAAATCCGGACGGGACATGGGATAGGCTGCCAACAGCGTCACCGCTACAGAGATGATTGTGAAAAGCACAGAATAGATCATGGCATTTTTGAAGCCGATCCAGATCTGGTCGTTGGTCATGACCCGCTCATAAGCCGTCAGGGTCCATTTGCTGAAATCGAAGGTCAGGCCGTGGTTCTGAAGGGTAATCGGATCGATAAAGGATGCCAGAATGATATAGATCACCGGAAAAATAATGGCTGCCATGAACAAGCCTAAGATCACATAGGCAAAAACCTTGATTCCTTTGTCTACGCCGGTCAACTTGGAAAATTTCGTATCCAACTTGCTTCCTCCTTCCTCAGACGCCCTTGCCATCGTTCATCTTCTTGACGATGGTGTTCATGGAAACCAGCAGGATGACGTTGATCACTGTATTGAACAGTCCTACAGCAGTGGAAAAACCATAATCACCATCCAGCAGGCCCTTTTTGTACACATAGGTGGCGATGATTTCAGATGCACCCAGGTTCAGATCCGTCTGAAGGGCATAGGCTTTTTCAAATCC
>OLRZ01001845.1_pt1 | contig 13371 bp, 10 predicted proteins | sample 1671931 | NCBI WGS metagenome assembly OLRZ01 (sample SAMEA3136627, study PRJEB25190) | human gut metagenome | reverse complement strand
GGAGTCCATGAATTTCGCTATACGATTGAAATTGCAGCTATTCTGTTTTTTACCGCGGTGATGATGCTGCCGGTATTCTGGAAAAAGTCAAAAACAATCTGATGAAAAAGGTCTGGTATGTCATGATGACGATCAGATCTTTTTGTAATGTTTTTGGCAGCTTCACCATACATGTCAAATACTAAGAAAGCTCAGTACAAAACGTTGATCTTTATAAAAATAAATATTCGCAATGATAAATTAGAAAGATGGGAACGACTGTTTGCCATATACATAGTTTCCGATTTCATGGATTGTTCCTGTAATCGGATCCGTAGACATTACAAACATCTCATCTGGGGCAAGGGTAAGGGCAGCACAGTCTTCTCCCACGCCTGCACCTAACACAACTTCCTTTCTCTTCATATGCAATTGTCTGATTACGGAGCGTTTTAATACGCTTTCCGGCACTTTTCCTATCTTCATAGATTCTTCTTCCCATTTTTACAGCATAAGGCTGTCTCATAGCCGAGGCAGCCTTTCTTGCTTCTTATTTACGCGGGTGGCGATAAAAATCGCATGCCTGCATCATCTTTCACCGTTTTACTGGGTGGTTGCAGCTCCATCTCCGGTTCCTGTATCCGGTGTCGTCGGTGTTGTTGGTGTTGTTGGTGTTGTTGGTGTTGTCGGTGTCGTCGGTGTTGTTGGTGCGGCAGGTGCATCAGCCGGTGGCTCTACTCCACCGGAAGCCGCCTGTTGCTGCTGCTGCGCTGCAGCTTCTGCCGCTCTTGCCGCTACCGCATCTGAGCACCAGGTTGCTGCTGCAGAACGGATAATTGCTTCATCCTGCGTTGCAATTGCTGCATTCATTGCTCCAATTGCCTCTTCATTATCAGAGCCCATACCAACAGAAATAATTCTAGGTGTTGCTTTATATTTACTGGTATTAAATACCTCTCTGCTTTCTTCTACGCCATCTACGGTAACAATCTTCCAGAGTTTTGCCGATTTACCGATGTGTGCTTTCTGAACGGTTACAGTTCCAATCGGGTCTTCGGTAGTCTGCACCTGAATAGTCGGCTCTTCTTCACTGACCGTTTCACTGACAAAGTTTACCTGACGGTCAGCCGGTCTTGTCTCCTGACCAAATACGTTGAAATATACAATACCGCCGCTGCAGTATCCTTCAATATAAATCGGAGCCTCCTGATTATTCTTAAATTTCAAATCCTTTAAATTGCTGGCAATCGCTGCATCCATAGATGGCTGTACATATGTTACCAGCATGGAATGTGCATAACGCTCGGTAATATCCAGTTCTGCACGGATAACCGCATTATAAAGCGTTGTGGAAACCTGACATACCCCACCACCATAAGATTCTACGGTTGTACCATTCTCATATGCACCTGCCAGTTCATATCCACCGGAAGCGTCCAGTGGTGCAATAGCTTCATACACAGAAAATTCCTCTCCCGGGTAAAGTACGGTTCCATCGATTTTACTTACCGCATTTTTTACATTTGCCACACGACCGGCAGAAGAATCACTGAAGTCGGTAGAGAAAGAGCCCAGTAAATCCTTTACCTTGGAAAGTTCTTCTGCAGTTCCTTCCGGCTCTACCACATTTGCTACCAGACTGATGGTTGCATCTCCGCCCTTCCATTCTTCGGTAAAATATTTCTGTAAACTTTCTACAGAAGCATCCTCATCTACTTCGATACCTTCCTGGCCATCGATGATTTTAAATTCACCATCCTCACGTGTAAGGCCATTGTTGACCGCTTCCTGGTTCAGCTCTTTGGCGTGATTTTCCAGAAAACTTTTTGTGGTGTCTGTATCTACGGTATATATAATATCAAATACTTTATTTTCCTTTTCCAGATCTTTCTTCGCTTTGTAACGCTCCAGAAGATTTCCCGTACGGGTATAATTCATTGCTTCTTTTACGATATCCTTATTGCTCCAGCTCAATCCCAGATCAGAAGGGCTTGCCTTTACACTGTTTTCTGCAGCGGACAATTCAAAGGTTGCATCCTCATAAGCAGATACTGCTGCTTCTACAGCTGCCTCTGCATCTGATTCACTCATTCCGCCTACAGACACATCCCCGATATATACGTTCTGTGGAATCACTTCTGCATTTTCATCCGCTTTCACAATTGCGGTTGCTGATACACCCGCTGTTACTGCGAGTACCAGTCCCAGAATCGGAAGCACTAATTTTATTTTTTTCATATTCTTCCTCTCAATCTCTTAAACCCTCAAGACATTTTAAAGCTTTTTATTCACCAGATTACACTGTGAAAGTTTTGCTAACACTCATTTTATCATATAACTTTGCATTTTCAAGCGTCATAACTACTAATATATTTGACAGAAATACGCGATTTCTGTATATTATGACATGATGAATGCATAAAAAATTCTATGAAAAAATAGTGATGCAAAGGGATAATACCATTGCTGCAACGAGAATAATTGCGATAAATCCTGCGAAATATTTTTTCCCTTTTGAATTTTTAAAATTAATCATTTCATTCACCTCATATTTATTTTTATACTACTATACTTTCGAAAGGAGCAAACTATGTTTCCTATCATACTCATATGCTTTATCATTTTTGTTGTTTTTCTAAACTCCAGAAAGCGTCAGATTACCAAACAGGAGCAGGAAATTACCGAGCAGTTCTGGGCCCGTGAAAATAAAGCCAACGCCACCCGCCGCCGCAGTCTTGACAACCTTCCTTATATTACTATTCCGGAAGAACTGCTGACTCCCCCGGCACAGGCATCTGAAGATGTCCTCACCCTTTATGAAACACTTCGTCTGCTGTCTGCTAAAAAAATCGTTAATCTGAATGGCAAAACCAATACCGATTTAAAATTAGCTTACGGTGCTGCCAGCCTTGCAGCTCTGACCGAGTTTGATGAAAATTATAATACTTTAATCTGTACCATTGCAAAACTTGGCAAACTGCTCTGCGACCAGTCTGAAGCAAAAGCCGCCATCGATATTCTGCTCTTTGGCATCCGCTGCGGAAGCGATATTACAGATAATTATACGTTGTTAGTTCCTCTTTTAAAAGAAACAAACGACAGCAGTTCATTGACTGAAGTATATCAGAAGCTTGCCACACTGCCGGAAGGCTCCAGAAAGCGTATCAAAGAAAAACTTTCCTAATCATTCGGGCATCTTCCATACTGTGAAATCAACTTATCCATAAGACGCGATGCTTCGCTTCTGGTCAGTTGTTCCCAGACAATGTCAAGTTCTATTTTATGATAATCCGCCAGTTCCTTCAAGTGAATTTTTTGAATTTTCGTTGCAGGAGTCTGGCGTTTTGTTTTATATATCAAATCTTTCGGTTCAAATACTTCCGGATTTGTTTCTCCATATGTCTTTTGTAAATACTGATAAAGTTCATGGGTTGCCAGTGCATCATAGATTGCCCGGTGCTCCCGCTCCCGCTCAATATCAAGGTAATCGCAGAGACATTCCAAAGACTTTTTTTCCGGACGCAGCATACATTTGCGTGCTGCTTTCAACGTATCTACTGCTTTTTTTTCAAACGGCACTTTCTCATTGACTGCCTGCTGCTTTAAGAAGCTATAGTCAAATATGATATTGTGTCCCACCAGAATATCATCTCCGATAAATTCTGCTGTCTTATGAAATGCTGCTGCCGGACTTAAGCCTTCCTTTACCATCTCATCGGTAATTCCGGTAAGTTCTGTTATCTCCTGCGTAATTTTCCTGCCGGGATTCACAAAAATATCCATGGTATCCGTCACTTCGCCATTTCTTATTTTTGCTGCTCCCACCTCAAGGATGGCATCATTTTTCGGATGAAGCCCCGTCATTTCAAGGTCAATTACTGTATAATCCTGTGGTATCATTTCCGCTTATCCTCTGCTTTACACAAATCCTGCAAGAAACATTCGCTGCACTTTGGTCCTCTTGCAAAACAGATATTTCTTCCGAATGTTATAATCTGGATGTTATATAAAATCCAGTGATCCTTCGGTAATACTTTCATCAGATCATATTCTACTTTTACCGGATCATCCTCTTTTGTAAATCCAAGGCGTTTGGAAATACGTTTTACATGGGTATCTACTACAATACTTGGGTCATGGTAAATATTTCCCCGGATGACATTTGCAGTCTTTCGTCCAACTCCTGCAAGGGAAGTAAGTTCTTCCAATGTAGACGGAACTTCTCCATGATATTCCTGAACCAGCGTCCTCGCACAGGATATGATATTCTTCGCCTTATTGTGATAAAATCCGGTGGAACGTATGTCCTCCTCTAATTCCGCCAGATCTGCATTGGCAAATTTCTCTAAGGTGTCATATTTTTTAAACAATGTTTCTGTCACAATATTTACCCTGGCATCGGTACACTGCGCACTTAAGATTACTGCTATCAGAAGCTGCCAAGGTGTCTCGTGATTCAGATAACAGATGTATTCGGTACCATAGGTTTCATCTAATCTTTTTAATATTTCTGCCGTCCTTTTTGTCACTTTGTCTCTCCCTCCCACTGAATTATCGTAACTTCCGCCTGATTCGTCAGAGGATTTCTGTTTTCATAATCAAATTTCAGATAGTATGGTTCGCATTTTCTGCCAAATGCATCTTCTTCGAAGCTATAGTCAAAGCACTCGATATGTGCAAGGCTTCCCTTCGGGCAACATGCTCTTGTCACATCTTTCCACTGCGCATAATCCTTTGCCCATTTCGGACGGCTCTTGGCATTTTCCCTGCTGTAAATATCATAAGTTGCCGCCTGATAGAACACTTCCATGTCAGCCACCCCAAGGCTTTCTACATATTCTAAGAGAATCTCGCTTCGCCGCATTCTGGTATGGCTCATGGCAAGGTAGCCATGTTCCTCATAGAAATGTCCCAGATTTTCAAACATATGATAAGCACTTTCGTGTATCGTCTCTAGCAGCCGGATGCTCACCGGAAACTGTGTGCTGTTATAATATACCTCAAGCATTTCTTCCGCCAGCTTTATGTTACAGATATCTTCATAGGAAAGCCACTTCGTCCGAAGCACCTCATAAGGTGGTTTTGCCCGATATACTGCCTCATACTCTTTTGCATGTTCATACATATAAGAGCCTTTTAAAACCTTTAAGAAACCAAGCTGCAGCTGCTCCGGTTTCCATTCATAAATATCATCAAAGGAATGGGTAAATGTTTCATAATCTTCAAAAGGCAGTCCTGCGATTAAATCCAGATGCTGATGAATGTTTCCTGCCTTCTGGACTTTTTTCATCATCTGGTGCACATCTTTTAAATCCATATGGCGGTGGATTTCCCGGATTGTTTCATCATGGGTGGACTGTACCCCGATTTCCAACTGTATCAGGCCCGGACGCATCTTTGCAATTAAGTCTGCTTCCTCATCCGTCAGCAAATCCGCTGCAATTTCAAAATGAAAATTCGTGATTCCATTATCATGTCCTAAAATATACTGCCAGATTGCCATGGCATGCTTTTTGTCACAATTAAAAGTACGGTCAACAAATTTAACCTGTTTTACCTTCTGGTCTAAGAAAAACTGTAACTCTCTTTTTACGATTTCCACATCCCGGAACCGAAGTATCTTCTCTACCGAGGACAGGCAATAGCTGCAACGGAACGGACAGCCCCTGCTGGATTCATAATAAATAATCCGGTGGGAAAAATCCTCCGACAAATCATAGCAGAAGGGAATCGTATTCATATCAAGAATTTCCTGTGACTCATGAATCTGCACATTTCCAGCTCCATCAAAAAGGGCTATGCCCTTCATCTCCTCCAAACCGCCTTCTCCCTTCACATAATACCTGCAAAGCTCCGAGAAAGTTTTCTCCCCTTCGCCGATTATGACACCGGTAATAAACGGATGCTCTTTTAAGAACGCCTCCACTTCATAGGAAACCTCCGGGCCTCCTACCCAGATTGGAACCTTGGGGCAAAGTTTATGAAATTCCTCTGCCACTTCTAAAATAATGGAAATGTTCCAGATATAGCAGGAAAAGCAGATTACATCTGGCTTTTTCAGATAAATCTCCCTTAAAATATATTCTGTCCGGTTATTAATGGTATATTCTGCCAGTACTATATTTTCTTTTAATTCTCTGGCATATGCCCGCAGGCTGTAAACCGCAAGATTCGAATGAATATACTTTGCATTTACTGCCGTGAGTAATATTTTCTTCATGATTTCTTCCTCTTTTACTTCTATTCTGGGAAATTCATATTGGCAACATATCGTTCCTCAAAGTCCGCCTGTTCTGCAAGATTGATTGATTCACATTTTTTTATCATTTCTTCCGTGCGGCTCCTGTTTTCTTCCGAACTTCCATAGGCGATACAGCCCTGCAGAGATGTATTTCCGACTGCTTTTGTACACTTCTCTAATTCCGCCGGAAGCAGTCCAATGCCTGCTGCTATATGCACATCCAGATATACCCCAAAGCCTCCTGCCAAATATACTTTTTTTATCTCTCCCATGGAAATGCCGGCATGCTCTAACAGTAATTCGATTCCGCTGTGAATTGCCGCTTTAGCAAGCTGCACCTCTCTGATATCCTGCTGGGTAAAAGTAATCTGTTTTCCATCCTTCATCCGTGCCAGAGGAAAGCCTTCTTCCCTGTATTTTTCCTTCATCTGGCCGGATGCATCTATGATATGATTTTCATAAAGTCCTGCTACCAGCTCTAACACGCCGGTTCCACAGATTCCCGTTGCCGGTGCGTTTCCAATCGTTCCAATAATTGTCCGCTCTCCAATGACACGCACCTTGCTGATTGCTCCAGTCACACTGGCAACACCGCATGAAATATTTCCACCTTCTAATGCCGGTCCTGCCGGTGCAGAGGTGGCAATCATCTTATCCTCTAATGCCAGCACCATTTCTCCATTGGTTCCCAAATCCAGAAGCAGGGAAGGTCTTTCTTCTTCATCCATCCCGCACGCCAGCATGCCAGCTGCAATATCTGCACCCACAAATGCTGAAATTCCAGGCAGTAACGTCACCGGTATGTTCGAAAGGCTGTCCTTTCGTTCTGCAAGACTGACCGGAGTAAATGGAGCCTTACCAAGTCCCTCACAGGAATCTCCCATATAAAGATGTTCCATGGTGGTATTTCCTGCAATATAAATATGCTCAATTACAATGTCTTTCTGTTTCTTCTGTATCTCTTCTAACAGGTTTAAAATATCCTGTCGGATTAATGCCTTTAATTTTTCACCCGTTCCCGCTACAGATGCCTTAATTCTGCTTAATACATCCTGTCCAAATATACGCTGGCTGTTGCCGCAGCCTGATGTGGCAAGCACCGCTCCCGTCTCCTTCTCTGCCAGTGCCGCTGCTATGGTAGTAGTCCCGATATCTACTGCAAGGAAAGTTTTTCTCGTTTGTCGTTTTGCCTCCAGTGCTCTGCCTTCTGTTATATTTGTTTTTTCTACTCCTGCAATCTGGGTTAATTCTTCTCTTCCCTCTCCCCAGCCAAAGGCAGAAATTATAATATCTTCTTCCGGTTTCGGATAGAGTTTACAGGAATTCACCCATGCACCGTCTATCTCTACTTTACATTTCCCACAGGTACCGTTTCCACCACATGCCATAGGAACCTTATAATCTTTCCGAAGCAGTGCCTGTGCGATGCTTTCTCCCGGCTGCATAATAATGTCCTGATGTAGTTGTCCAATTCGAAGTTTCAGCATTGTGGTCACTGCCTCCTTTCTTTGTGGCTATTATACCCCCCACCCTTGCTACTTAACAAGGGGGAAATACAAATACCGCCGGCAGCTGCGCTCCCAAACGCAACTGCCGGCGGTATTTTCACGCCCTTATATTTATAATATAAACCTTATTATTACATCTACTCCGCCAATCAGAAGAAGAATTCCTCCAATCAGATATACCTTTGTCTTCTGTTCATAGCCGAAATGATATCCAACATAAGCACCACCGACTACACAGACAACAGTAAGTATGATTCCAACCAGTATTAATGACAGTAGGCTTGTTCCCAGAAAGCCAAATGCCGCACCGGTCAGGAATGTATAAAATGATGTTACAGCACAAATCCGTACGAATTTATGTACGCCAAGGTTCTCTTCCCGGCGTTCATCAATCCGGTCATTCTTCCAGGCTTTAATCAAAAGCCGGATTCCCAGACACAGGAATACTGCCACTGAAATCACTTCACCTAATATAACCTGTGATTCTTTAATATCATATTTACACAGGAGGTCGGCTCCAAGATTTCCAAGATATAAAACAATTACCTGCCATACGGATACCAGTAATGTCACCAGCACAAGCTGTTTGGTACGAATCTTAGCTAACATTGCTCCCTGACATTCTACTGAAGCAAATACATCCATGGAAAGTCCGCATACAATTATTAATGTTTCTATCCAGTTCATCTTCCGTCCTCCTTTCTCTTAAAATTATTATACTTAATCCTCTGCCTTAATGGAAGCAGTTTCCCAAATAAATTTTACATTTCCTTTGACACCATCTGCTGTTCTGGTAAATGTGTTATATTCATTTCCGGCATCCAGTACTGCATCTACTTTATCCAAGAGTTCTTTCAAATCTCCGTTGTAAGCATCCGCAAGTTTCTCAATTGCCTGCTCATCAAACTGTGCCATTCCATCTGCCAGTGTCTCAGAGCCATCCTCTAACTGGTCTACACCATTTATCAGAAGGTCTGTTGCACTCTTCAAAGAAGTCATTCCTGCATTCAGTTTGTCATTATTTGCAACTAAGGTATTTGCTCCGTCTGCCAGCTGTTTTGCACCATTGGTCAAATCTGTAATTCCCTGTGAAAGTGCGCCATTTACAGAGCTGTCTAATGTATTAACACCTGCTACAATTCCATTGTCACCATTCAGGCCTGCATCTAAGGATGCTGCTCCAGTCTTTAAGGTTGCAAGCTGTGTATCATCAAACTGTGCAAGTCCTGCCTGTACCTGAGCCAGTGCCTGTGCACCACCTGTAGTTCCAAGCTTGGTTGCAACTGCTGAAATATTCTGTAACTGGGCTGCATAAGCTGTGCTTAAGCTATTGAAATCAACCGCACTGCCTGCCTGGGTAGTTACTGCTAAAAGTGTTGCATTGGTTGTATCATCCAGCATATAAATATTAGCATCCGCATTAACCGCCTGTAATCCGCCACCGGTTGCTGCTACTACCTGTGAATAGGCACCGTTTAATGTAGTTCCCGGGGTCTGTAACTGCTGTAATACTGCAAGGTAATTTACTGCTGCCTTAGTATAATCATTCAAAGCGGAAGCAAATGCTGCCTGTGCGTCCGCTGAAGATGCATAAGCATCCATTCCTGCAAGACTGCCATTTACAGTAGCTTTCAAGGTTCCGATTCCATCTACCAACTGGGCAACTCCACCATTAATCTGTGTTGCACCGGCTCCTGCCTGCTGCACACCAGTCTTTAATGCAGATACACCACTTGTCAGTGCCGGAGCACTTTCTGCAAGCTTTGCAATGCCGGAGTTCAAGGTATTTGCACCGTCTGCTACTGCAGATGCTCCGGAGGTATAATCTTTCACACCGGACTGTGCTGTTCCAACACCAGCTTTAAATTCTCCAAGACTGCTCTGTAATGTTTTCAGTCCATCGGATAACTCGCTGCTGCCATCTACCAACTGGTCAGATGCATCAGTCATCTCATCTATTGTATCGGATAATACAGATAAGTCGATATCTCCATTTACATTCATTTCAGAAAGAAGGTTGCTGGATGCCATGGATACTGTCATATCCAGCGAGAAATCTTCTACATCTGCAGTTACTTCTACATAATCCGGGAACTGGACATCATCACCAAGGTCAGCATCATCAATACCAAGGCTTTCTTTTAAACCTGGCATTGTGATTCCTACCACAACATTGTTTTTTCCATCAGAAATTACTTTTCCATTGGTAACTTCTACATTCGTGAAGTTATCATTTAATACCATTCCGGTTACAACAGAGAACGGAACATAGACATCTGCGGATTTGCCATCGATAGTCTTTGTTGTCTTCTCATTATTGGTAAATTCAAAACGCATGGTAACTTTTCCGCTCTTTCCGGCTAAATCCTTTGGAGCAATTTCTTTTCCATCCAGATAGTAAGTAATTTTCTGGGTAATCGGAGCTTCTTTATCCGTAGTACCCTGATAGAAGATATCATTTCCCTGTGCATCCCAGGTTACTTTATCTCCATCCTGTTTGAAGGTCTCATCGCCTTTTACATTCTTGATATCCTTTAAATCAGATGCATCCTCCAAAGTATCTGCATTTTCTTTATTCTTTAACCAGTCGCTTACGATGGTTTTATTTACGGTACCGTCTGCATCTGCAATCATATATACTGTTTCATCTTTTCCGGTTTCTTCTGTTTCCTTATCGGAATTCAGAAGATTTCCCAGCTGGTCTTTTAATTCAGACTTGGTTTCTTCTGCGTCTGCATCTTCTGTGTCTGTTTCCTCTGTAGAAGTTTCTTTTTCCGTAGCCTCTTCTGATACACTTTCGGTAGATGGCTTTGCTGCATTTACCTGCCATACGCCATAACTGGTTCCAAGCATTGCCACCATCAGCACGCCTGCGATTACACGAATCGCATATTTATTTTTGAATTTATTCTTTAATTCTGAAAATTTCATTGTTATGTCCTCCTTCTTAATCTATACCGTTTTGTTCTTGTTGCGGAAACCAGCACTGGTTACGCAGATTACTTTATCAAATATCATAAACAATGAAGGTAGTACAAAGATTACAACCAACATACTAATCAGTGCACCTCTTGCCATCAATGTACATAAGGAACTAATCATATCGATATCAGAATAAAGTCCTACACCAAAGGTTGCTGCGAAGAAACTTAATGCGGATACGATAATGGACTGGATGGAGCTCTGCAGGGCACTTGTAATTGCTTCCTTCTTCTCGGCTCCCTTATATCTTGCTTTCTTTTATTTATTGGTCATCAGGATTGCATAGTCAACCGTTGCACCCAGCTGAATGGTTCCGATTACGATGGATGCGATAAACGGAAGCTGTGTACCGGTGTATGCCGGAATACCCATGTTGATAAAGATTGCAAAGTAAATTGCAGCTACCAGGATAATCGGCAGTGATATAGATTTAAATACAACTGCGATGATTACGAAAATTGCTCCGATAGATACTGCACTTACGACTTTGAAGTCATGGTCTGTCGTGGTAATCAGATCCTGCGTACATGGTGCTTCACCAATTAACATGCCATTTTCATCATAGTTCTTAATAATGCCGCTGATGGCATCACACTGTGCATTTACTTCATCTGATGCTACTTTATACTCGGAAGTAATCAGCAGCAGTTCATAATTTTCATTTTCCAGCTCGCCACGGATAGAATCCGGGATGACATCTCTTGGAATTGCCGGTCCGACGATTGCATCCAGACCAAGTGTTGCCTTTACACCATCCACATCATCGATTTCATCAATCATCTTCGATATGGTCTTTGGCTCTAAGCTGCTGTCTACTAAAACAATGTGGGTAGCACCCATATCAAAATTTTCTTCCAGCTTGTTATTTGCTGCAATACTTTCCAGTGAATCCGGCAATGTACCGGCCAGATCATAATATACGTTCGTATTGTTATAACCCCAGATTGCAGGTCCTAAGATTACCAGGAATAAAATAATGAATATGTAATAATGGCTGGTAATCCAGTTTGCAATATTTCCAAGGTCCGGCAGAATAACACGGTGTTTGGTTTTCTCAATTGCCTTGTCAAACACCAGAATCAGGGATGGAAGGATGGTTACGCAGGCGATTACACCGAAGCTAACACCCTTAGCCATTACCACACCAAGGTCAAGTCCCAAGGTAAAGCTCATGAAGCATAATGCAATAAATCCGGCTACTGTAGTAATGGAACTTCCGACTACAGAAGTAATGGTATTTGAAATTGCATGTGCCATGGCACGATTCTTATCTCCCGGAAACCGTTCCTGATTCTCCTGATAACTGTGCCACAGAAAAATGGAGTAGTCCATGGTAACACCAAGCTGTAAGACTGCCGCCAACGCCTGCGTTACATAGGAAATTTCCCCTTTTATTACGTTACTTCCCAGATTATATACAATTGCCATACCGATACTTAATAAGAAAAACAGTGGAATAATTGCGGAATCCATGGTCAGGGAAAGTACCAGAACAGATAACAGTACTGCAATCAATACATAAAACGGAACCTCTTTGTTGGTCAGATCCTTAATGTCTGTTACAACTGCTGACATACCACTTAAGTAACACTGTTTTGTTGTAATTCCTCGAATCTCTTCAATGGCATCCATTGTCTCATCTGCTGACATGGAAGTATCAAACAAAATCGCCATCAGCGTACTGTCCGATTCATCATTGTTGAATATGTCATAAATCTCATCCGGCAAAACATCCATTGGTACGGATAAGTCTGCCAGTGAATCATACCAGATAACAGATTTTACATGGTCTACATCTGCAATCTGTTCCCGAAGGGTGGAGATATCTTTATCTTCCATACCTTCAATGACACATAGGGAAAATGCTCCTGTACCGAACTCATCTACCAGAATATCCTGTCCTTTCATGGACTCTAATTCACCTGGCAGATAGGAAAGGATATCATAGTTAACCCTTGTGTTAAAGTAACCAAATGCTGCTGGAATCAGTAAAGCAAAACTGATAATGAGTATCAGGACTCTGTGCTTTACGACGCCCTTTCCAAATTTAATCATCTCTTTACCATCTCTTTCTTTTTCATGTTTTTCTAGGTAAGAGTATAAAAAAAAAGACTGCATTCGAACATATGCAATCTTTTTTGGCTGTATCAATCCAATATACAAATTGTAGAATCTGTAACAGTTGCTATACATATCTGCCAATTTGTATATTAATTATCGCCTATAATATCTGCGATAGAATTGCGAATCATATAATTATAAATATCCGACATCTCTTTTGCAGGCATAGACATTCCACTTTTTATCCAGGTAATTACCAGAAAACATAAGGACTGGGCATGATACCGGGCAATCCGCTCTTTTGTAAGCCATGGCGATGGAATCTTCTTATCCAGATTCTTCTCTTCCAATACTTCTATCAGTGTTCCCGTAATGCATTCCTTTACAATATCTTCAAAAGAGTTCTGTCCCTCTAAGCGGCTTGCTTTGGTATAGAAATCTTTTTCTTTTTCAATACCCGCAAATATAATAATCAACGCCTGATCAATCATTCCATTCTGAATCAACGGCTTTACCGGTTCTAATAATTCAGTCCGGATAATCCACTCTAACAGTTCATACTTATCCTGAAAATGATTGTAAAAGGTCGGGCGGATAACT